>SAMEA104315426__coassemble_283_pt1 | contig 43999 bp, 41 predicted proteins | sample SAMEA104315426__metabat2_high_PE_039 | metagenome-assembled genome bin SAMEA104315426 (sample SAMEA104315426) | gut metagenome | biome: Monkey gut; feature: monkey-associated habitat; material: faeces | place: China | collected 2013 | reverse complement strand
GTCTCAGCTTGGGAACCGAGCCTTATAGGCTGTGTTCAAACCACCCGTTTGACGGGTGGTTTGTGATTTCTAAAAATAATTATTACAAATAATTCCTATTTCCCAAAATATCCTTGAAGTTTATTGTACATTTCAAGCAGAAGTTCGTATTGTTCTGTTGTTTTGGAAACATCACTTTGAATCGAATTGCTGGAAAAAAGAAGAGCGGGATGAACGCCTAAAACTGTGGCGATATCTAAAATCAAGTCAAATGAAGGTTTTGCGATTCCACACTCAATATTTCCAATGGTGCTTGTTGTTACATCGCATAATTCTGAAAGTTGTGCCTGTGTAAGTTTTTTTTCTTTTCGATATTTCTTCAAATTCGATATAAATTCTTGCTGATAATCTAGCATTTTTATCAGTATAAAGAGATAATTTCAAATTTGACATCTTGTATAACTGATAATATAATATTTAATATCAGTTTAATTGACAATATTAACACTGAAATTGATTAAGAGATGATGACTATAAAAGAGGAGAAGACTATGTTTTGTAAAAATTGTGGAAATAAACTTACCGAGGGAACGGCTTTTTGCCCAAATTGTGGAAATGCCGTGAGAAGTAGTGCGTTTCAAACAACATCTTCTATGACTTCTAACACCACAGGAAATGAAGTTTTTGTTCGAGGATTTAAATGTGCGGGAAACGGTATGTACTATGCATTTTGTTATTTTGCACCTATTGCTTTGCTTGTGCTAGGAATATATATCGCACAATATACAAATTTTGGTCTTTTTCTGGCTCTCGTTGGCTTTTTAGCTACAATTTTTATAAAAAAGATTTTTAAACAAAGTATTTTATACGATGAATCTAACCAAACTTTTTTTTACAATGCACATTCTCATTTGCCATTTACAATGAAATCGTTAAACATTGCTGATGTAAAATCAATTCGCCTGAGATATGTAAAAATTGGATTTGGCACATCAAAGGTCTCTCTAAACGATCCTGGAAAATACCATGTAATTTCATTGGATGCAGAGTCTCCTGAAAAATCAATAAAGGTTTGGTTCCCAAAGGATGGAAATGCAGAAGAATTTATCCCGGTTCTTGAAAAAGCAATTCAAACAAGCGGTAAATCTCTAACCATCGACAAAAAAGATGAATTGATTAAATGGGCAGATTTTGAAACTGAACTCAATAATGCCTAAACTATGAGGAGAAAATTATGTTTTGTGAAAATTGTGGTGAGGAATTAAGTGATGAGGTTCAGTTCTGCACAAAATGCGGTAAACCGATAAAAACTGAAACAGAAACTCCACAGAAAAATTCAAAAATTCCTGCTTCAAAAAAAATAATTGATAATATCAAAAGTATTGGAGCATTAATTTTTATCATATTAGCTGCAGTTGCTCTCGTCAGAAATTGTTCTTCTTGTGCAGAAAGAAGTGGTCTAAAAAGTACGGCATCAGAAAAAAATGCAATAAAAACAATTAAGGAATCCTATTTTAATAATTATCCGTCTATGACAATTGGAAAAGCAGTAGATAACTTTTTTTCAAAACCAAAATGGTCGGCAGGGCTTCCGGAGGACAACTCTCTTCATGGTTATATGCTAGTTAATTGTAAAGGTGGCATAACTTATGATGATAAACCTGTCGATGCGGAGATTCAATTTTTATTAAATTCTGAAACTGGTGCATTTGAATTAAATGCTTTCGAACTAAACGGTATTCCGCAAAGTCAATATATGATAATTTCACTTTTATCAGCAATGTATGAATAAAAAAAAGGAAGAAATCTATGTTTTGTGAAAATTGTGGTACAGAACTTGAAAATAATGCTGTTTTTTGTACAAATTGCGGAGCAAAAACTGATGTTGTTGTAAATAGTGCTAGTCCAGCAAATTTAATTCAACAAATAAAAGCGATTAATGTCTCCGAGTTTCTTAAATCGAAAGGAAAATTTGTCGCTATTGTAGCTGGCGTGGTTTTAGTTCTTGCTCTCATTATAGCAAATTCGTCAGATCCTATGGATAAGGGTCTTGATAAAATGGAAACGGCAATAGTACTAATGGAAAAATTACAAAAGAAAAGTAATGATAATAAAATTGATCAGGCTACATTTCTTTCCGAATATACAAAAATAATGAAAGAAATTAACGAAGCTCAAAAATTAATGGATGTTTATGATGATTCAGAACTAAGCCCTGAACAATGGCAGCGTTTTTTAAATTTGACACAAAGAATGTATCAGTTAAATTAAGGGGTATTTATGTTTTGTCCAAAATGCGGAAAAGAAATATCTGATAATCCAAAATTTTGTCCTTCATGCGGGGCAAATCTCTCATCAGATTCAGAATTTCAATCTTCAAAAGCACCTGTTCTAAATGGAACTGTAACAATCAACAATCTTTTTGATAACGAAAATATAATTCAAAAAGAAAACGGTGGTTGTTTTACAGTGTATGAACATCAGAGTGATTTGAGTGTTTCCCCATTAACATCGTCTATTGCGTACTTTATGCAGCAAATGAATGTAAGAAAGCGACAGGTTCTTTGCAAACTCGAAGGAAATGCTGTAAAAATTCAAGCGGGTGCAATGCAATGGATGAGTGGAAATGTTCAAATGCAATCTGATGTAAAGTCTGTCGGTTCATTTCTTGGAAAAGTTGTAAAAGGGGCAATTACTGGAGAATCTGCTGTAAAACCCTTGTATTCTGGTAATGGTTATGTAATGCTTGAACCTACTTTCAGGCATTTACTTGTTGAAAATGTCGCAGATTGGGGAAGCGGGATGGTTCTTGATGACGGACTTTTTCTTGCCTGTGACGCTCAAATTCAAGAGTCAATTTCTCGAAGAACAAACCTTTCTTCTGCATTGCTTGGTGGTGAAGGTCTTTTTAATTTATGTCTTTCAGGAAACGGATACTGTGTTCTTGAATCTCCTGTTCCTCGTGAAGAACTTATCGAATTCAATCTTGATAATAGTGTGGTTAAAATTGACGGAAATATGGCGATTGCATGGTCATCATCACTCAATTTTACAGTCGAAAAAGCCGCAAATTCTTTGATAGGTTCTGGTCTAAGCGGAGAAGGATTTGTAAATGTCTATTCCGGAACTGGAAAAATCTTAATGGCACCAACAATTACAGGAACACTTCATGATGACAAATCAAAAGGCCCGCAACAAACAGAATCAAATTCTTCACAAGGACTCGTTTCAAGTCTTGCAAGTAGTTTACAATTCTAAAGGGTAAATCATGAAAAAAATTATTTTTACTTTGTTATCGATTTTAGCAATTCTTTTATCAATCAGTTGCAAAAAAAAATCTCTTATCAATTCTATTGCAACTACTCAAGAGAAAAAAGAATTTTCTGGAACTTATTGTGCATACAATGAGACTGAAGACACAGCTCAGATTATTATTTTCTATGACAACAATGAATTTGTTTTAATGGATATTTCTGATAATATTGTGCTTTCAAAGCGATTTGCCTTGCGAAAAGACAATGACACTTATTATGTAAAACTCATTGCAACATATAATTTCGGCTGGGAAGAAGAAACTTCTCAGGAAGAAATAATTGATATGCAAGATATGGAAGATATACTTATTATTGAAGGAAAAACATACACCAATTGGGAATCTCTTTATGGAGATATTGCTGAAAGCTTTGAGCAAAGTATGGAAAGTTATTTTGAGGGGATTTGGACAGATTTTTCTACATCAAAATATACAAAAAATGATGTAATAACTTTTAACGGAAATCGCTACGCAACCGATTCTGGTTTTGAAGGTAATTTCTCATACAAGGACAATACTCTCTTTCAAGACCGTTACAACACTCCAACTTATATTCTTGATGAAAATCATTTTGCTTCAATTCCCGACACAGACGGTGAAACAATCTGTAACATCTACGAAAGAATTGAAGTCGAAAATTGAGAAATTAAAAAAAATATGGCTTAGGGATTGTAGTGGCAGCGAAGCTGTTCATTTGGAATATAGAAAGAATACGGATTCAGGTAAGACAAAAGCAATGATATTCAATTTTTATCCGTATGCCGAAATAGGAACTCGTTTGGAACTGCGTTATGTAGATGAAAAGCAAGAAATATCATCCGGCATTATGATTATTCAGAAACCAGAAGGACAGGTTAGCGAAGGTCTGAGCCTTCAAACGCTGCTTGAATTTGGTAACTACAAGAAAGTTCAAAAGCATTTCGAAGATTTCCTTGAACAGCTATTAAGAACTGAGGAAAATCTTAAAAATGATGCATATAACGAATATAAAGAAAATACTCTCGATGGTCTTGATGATTTGTAATTGATTTTCTTTTTTGGGATAGAAAAAGAAAACTTTGAAAAATTAGGTAGAAAAATGAAACGAATTACAACTTCTCTTCTAATGCTGGCAGCCTTTTTGATTTCGGGGCTTTCTGCATTTGCGGAAGATTATCTTAATAATTCATCTTACATTGCTCAAACAGGTTACGGGGTAACAAAAGAGTCTGCTGAGAATGCCGCTCTTGCTGCAATTTCAAAGTTCTTTCAGATGAACATAGAAGTCAAAGCTGAGGAACAGACGACAGTCACAAACGCTGGTGCAAACAGCACAATGACCGAAGAAGTTTTTGTCAATTCTCAGACTGAACTTTTTGCGGTTCATTATACGAAGCCAAGGTTTGACAAAAAGCAAAAACAATACGAAGTGACGGCATACATTGACCGTGAGGAAGCGTGGCGGATTTATGAGCCGAAAATTGAGGATTCCGTGCAGAGTTTTGAGCAATTTTATTCGAATGCAATTTCTCAATCGGACAACCTTTCTAAAATCATCGGACTTTCGAGGGCTACAAAAGAAGCAAAACAAAGCGAACTGATTAAAAAACTAGATTTTGCAATGATTTTGAATCCTGACCGTGCTGAAAAATATGGTGGAACTCGTAACAAAATCTCTGATATTGAGGTTGCAATACGAAAAATATCAAAAAGTTCTTCTGTTTCTGTAAAAGTTTCTTCGGATTACGAGGATCGGGTTTCAAAATCTGTCAAAGAAATTTTCTCAAAAATTGGAATAAAAACTCTAAATGAAAACGCAGAATATCTTTGTTCTGTAGAAATCTCTGAGAACAAACAAACTCTCCCTGCTGGAACATTCTTCACGCCATCTTTTGCGATTCAAATTGAAAAGGCTGGCGAAGTGATTTATTCGGTAAGCAGGCAGCTTAAAAAAATCGGGGCAAAGAACGAAGCTGTTGCAAAACAACGGGCTTTTTCTGCAGTTGCAGAAGAGATTCAAAAATCTTTACAAAGTGAACTAGCCTTTTAACGGCATAAAATATTTTGGAGGAAAATATGAAAAAAATTTTGATTGGATTTGCTGCAATTGCGGCAATTATGGCGACAAGCTGTGGAAGCACAAATAATGTGACTTCAAATAGCAGCATAAAACCTGCCTCAAATTCAGACGTAACTGTTGCGGGAAAAGAGACAGTCGTTGTTGACTGGGACGGATGTACTCTCGGAACAGAAGCGACACCAGCTTGGCTTGCTCCTGCCGTTCGAGGTGACTTTTCTGCGTATATCGCTGCTTTCAAAAAGAAGGATGGTGATGTTTTCCGTCGTTCAACAGGAACTGGTGCGGATGTTCGCTCTGCAACAATGCGCGCTGATATGGCTTATGCCCGAACGATTGCACGAGAACTTCAGCAGTCTGTCAATGTCTATGCGGCTGAACAAGCTCGCTCTGGTAATTTGAGTGATGCAACACGACAGGCGATTGAGGAAGTCACAAAAACTCAGTCAAATGCAGAGATAACAGGACATCAGAAAGCAACAGAATATTGGCAGCAGGTTGTTGAAGTTGACCCTGTTTCTGGTGAGAAAAAGACAAGTTATATCGTCTATCAGATTTATCAGATTCCTGCAAATACTTGGGCACAAACTACGGCAAAATATGTCAAACAGGTTTTGGGTGGCGTTGCTGACGAACTCAGTCCTGAGCAGGATTTTGTAAAAGGCTTGGTAAGCGAAATGATGCATGATGCCCGATTCCCGACTGTTATGAGTCAGGAAGAAGCAAAACAGAAAGCTGAAATCAATAAACAGATGGCTGATGTTCAGGCTTCACTTGCACCGGCACAGCAGAAAGCCGCCGCAGAGCAGGAACTTGCAAAAATCATGCAGAACGCAAAGACAGAACGTACAAAAATTGCAGCTGATGCCAGCGTAAAAAAGACGGAAGCTGTAGCAGATGCGACAAAAGCAGCTTACCTTTCTGGCAGCCCTGTTTACCAGTCTGCAGCAACTGTAACTGGAGCAGACAAAGAATGGGCTGATGCCGAGGCACTTGCAGCATCAATCTTGTTCAACTAGGAGAATAAAATGAAAAAAATCATCGTCACATTATTTTCTGTAATGATGATTTTTTTGTCTTCATGCGGCTCAACTGCGGAAGTAAGTAATGTGGCCCAGACGACAGAAAAGTCATCATCGGTAAAAGAAATAAAATCAGAAAAAGATTTATACAAAGGTGCAGGTCTTGTGATTGCCGTCACAGCCCCGGAAGTACGAAATGGCGGAAAAGCCGAAAGCTGGATGCCACAGTTCTTTCAGGATTCAATCACTGGAAATCTTGCAAAATATTCAAAAATGACTGTTCTTGACCGTGCCAACGAAGATTTGACAAAGGCTGAACAGGAACTTGGGGAAACAGGCTTTTATACGGAAGAAAATGCCGTACAGCTCGGACAGATGACTAACGCACAGTATGCAGTCTTTGGTTCAATCACGGCACTTTCGTCTTCCTATGAGCTAAACTTCCGTGCAATAGACCTCACAACGAATGAAATCAAGGCAGCTTATAACGACAGGGCTGGCTCAAAAGAAATTGAAGATGGAACAACTGTTCGAGCAATTATCACAGAATTGCTCGACGGTCTTGGAATCGGTTTGTCTGAAAAAGAAAAAGCTCAGCTTGCTAAAACCGATAAAAAATCCTTGAACGCAACAAAATCCCTCGCAAAAGGTGCCGCCGCAGAAAAAGCAGACAATCTGATTGAAGCACTTGCATTCTATGCGGAAGCACAAGAAAACGGAGCGACAAAAAAAGAAGCGAGTGCAGGAATCAATAGCATTTTAGGAACGAACGGCACTGTTTCTGGAAATGCGATTGCGAATCTGAAGGCGCAACTTACTTGGGAAAAAGAGCAAAGAGAAAAGTGGAATAAAATTTTCAGGGATTTGTATTCATACCTTTTAACTAAAGGATTCATTTGCGTTTATGATTTTTCTAGTATAAAAAACTTTCCAAGTTATGATGGAAAAAGGGTGAGCTTTAAAGTTACACCCGGTGCAAAAATTGTTCCCATAAGAAAATCATTTATTGTTGCAAGACAAATCCTTAATGAGTGGGATAAAGTAAAATCGAATCCTGATAATGAAAGATGGGTAAAAAAAGTTAATTTGGGTGAAATTGGTTGGAATTACTCGTATAGTAGATATGAAGTAAGTATTACCAGGTATTACAATTTGAAATTTGGACTTTTTGATGAAAGTGGATATTGCATAAAAGATGGAATTCTTAATACTAAATACAATCCTAACCAAAACCTTTCCAATATAATGCCTCAGAAAATGTATTTTACAGAACAAGGTTATGGAATAGGTGAAATTGGTTATGTTGATTTAGAGAAGATTCCAGACGATAGAGATTTGCTGTTTAAGCCGATTGAAATGACTAATGCAGGTCAAAAAACTGCTGATATACCAATAATCATGTCAATCGAAGAATACAACGAGTGGGCAAAAGACCAGTAACAACAAAATCCGCCGTGCCATTTTGCATGGCGGGGTGTTGGGGAGAGTTAATTTTGGTGTGAAGAGAAAATATGGCAGATTGTAAATTAGATGATGAGATTAAAAGCGAGGAAACTGTTTCGCAGCATCAGCAAAAAGTTCTTGTAAGCGATTTAAAGCGTCGGATGAATGTTAATGTTGAAAATCAATTTGAAATTTATGAAAAACTAAGTGAACTTGAAAAAGTACGAATTATAAAAAATCTTGAAAAAAACTATTGTCAAAAAGAAGATGATGAGGTGATAGAAAAAGATGGATATGTCGGTTGGAAAAATGCAAAAGGAATTACGCCTTATGATATTAATCCCGAACTGCTGAAAAAATATCCTAGTGATGATAAATCATAGATATTTTTGAGTAGTTTTCATTTAAATCCTAACTTTAACTATGTTGTATGATTTTGTAGTTTAGCGGTGAATCAATAGTGTAGTGAGGTTAAGAAAAAAATAGTGTTTCTTCCCCTGTTCCCAAATCAATTTTCTTTTTAGAAATAACCTTCCAAGAAATTTGATTTTTAGAATAATCATAATCGCTTTCTGGGAAAAAAGAATTACAGATGTACTTCCCATCGTCTTCAAGTTTTATAAAAGTAAAAATTGTTCTCTCAAACTTTGCATTTTTAAGTAAAAAGTCCGCGTTGATTCTGGAGAAAATCGCCTCATTCCGATTATATTTGAAAACTGTCTCGTCGCTGTCTAAAAGTTCTTCTAGCTTCGAAAGATAAAAAACACGCTCTTTTATTTTTGGATAATTATCTGATTTTTGAATTCGTTCGGCAAAAACTTCATCTTCCAGAATCTTGTCAAAAATTTTTGATCTGTCGCTTCGTAATTCCGGGCGGTCTTTTAAGTAATGCAATCCAGCGAGATGATGAAAATCTTTCTTTTGAAAATGCAGGCTGATTTTTATTAGAGTTTTCTTTTTTGCGAGGCAAATTTCATATTCAAAATGTAGAAGATTATTAAAGGCTCGGCATGCATTTTGAATATCTGTCACAATCACCTCTACAAAAAAAATCCTGCCCGAATGAGCAGGATAAAAGACAGACATTTTCTTTCGGTTTCCCTATCCGACTTGTGGTAAATGTCAAACCCTTGTAAAGCTCCTAAGACACTGCTTGTCGGCACAACGCCTTATTCATCGCTCACGCAAGCAATCATTGTTGCTTACGATTTCAATATAATGTGAAACTGGCGAAAAGTCAAATGTTTTGGGCTGAAATTAAATTCTGTTTTAGCCGAGCGTTAAGGATTGTAGGGGCGGCGAAGCCGTTGCCGTAGGCAATGTAGTGCGAGAGCACGGAACCCCGGAAAGCCTGACCCGCCAAAGGCGGGGAACGCCCTTTATGGTATTCGATACAGAAATGTACTCAAATACAGGTGGACAGGCTTCTAAGGCTTCTAACATTGGTGAAGTTTGTCAGTTTGCTGCTGCCGGAAAAGAAGTTGGCAAAAAGTCACTTTCTGAAATTGCAATGAGCTACGGATATGTTTATGTTGCTCAGATTGCTCTTGGTGCAAATCCTGCACAGGCTCTCAAGGCAATTAAAGAAGCTGAGGCTTATAACGGACCTTCACTTATCATTGGATATGCTCCTTGTGAACTCCATGGTGTTAAGGGCGGAATGAACCACTGTCAGGACGAAATGAAGGCAGCTGTAAAAGCCGGCTATTGGAACCTGTTCAGCTTTAATCCTGCTCTCAAGGCAGAAGGAAAGAATCCGTTTACTCTTACTTCAAAAGAAGGTGACGGAACTTACCAGAACTTCTTGAACAACGAAACCCGCTACTCTTCACTTACTCGCAAGTTCCCAGAACGTGCTAAAGTATTGTTCGACAGAAACGAAGAAGCAGCAAAAGCAAGATTTGTTCACTTGCAGAAACTTATTGAATTGTATAAATAAGTTTTGTTTCAAGCCATTGAAATATTCGGTGGCTTGAAATTCTAATTTCCGGATTACCGGTAAAATCCCGTCTTACGATTTTGTGTAGGACGGGATTTTTTTAGCGTTAGAATTGGAAAGTTCTTTTCTTTTAAAGTATATTAAATTTATCTTTACAAGTTTGCGTTGCAAATTTTCTTATAATTAGGAGTATTTTATGAAAGTTGTTTTGTTTAACGGCAGCCGGAAAGACAATGGCTGCACTTTTACAGCGTTGGATTTTGTAGCTAAGAGTCTTGAATTTGAAGGTATTGAAACAGAAATTTTGAATGTTGGGCGAAGAGTTTTTAATGGTGAAATTGAAGATGTTGTAAAAACCGCTTCTGAAAAAGTTAAAAATGCTGACGGATTTGTTTTTGGTTCTCCGGTTTATTGGGCTAGTCCTAGCGACGAACTTGTTATGTTTATGGACAGACTCTGGGCTGCTGCTGGTGCGGATTTTAGATTTAAGCCTGCGGCGAGTGTTTCGACCTGTCGTCGTGCTGGAAATACCGCTACTCTTGATGTTATAAATAAATATTTTGCTTACAGCGCTATGCCAATTGTTACAAGTTGCTATTGGAATGAAGTTCATGGAAAGACGCCAGAAGATGTTCTTAAAGACGAAGAAGGCGTTCAGACAATGACAATGCTTGGAAAAAATATGGCATGGATTTTAAAATCCATTGAAGCTGGTAAAAAAACTGTAAAACAACCGGAATGGGTTGAAAAAGTTATGACGAACTTTATTCGTTAGTTAAAAAAAAGCGTAAGGGAATGGAAGGGCGGCAAAGCCGTTGCGGAACGTAGTGGAGCAATGCAGGCGAAAGCCGGAACCCTGGAACTCCCGACGGCAACAAGTTGCCGGAACGCCCGGAAAATCATAAAATTAGAGCAATGTATAAGAATCCGATTATTTTGTGTGATTATTCAGATCCAGATGTTATTCGAGTTGGTGGAAATTATTTTATGGTGGCTTCGAGTTTTAATTTTACGCCGGGGCTGCCGATTCTTTTTTCTAAAAATTTGGTTAACTGGAAACTGATAAATTATGCGGCTGAAAATATTCCGCTTGAACAATACACTTTTCCTCAAAATGCGAAAGGCATTTGGGCGCCTTCTTTTTCGTATCACAAAGGAATTTTTTATATAATTGTTGGTTTGCCTGATGAAGGAATTTTTTTAACTCAAACTGATGATATTTTTGGAAAATGGGCTCCGCTTAAGTTGATTTATAAGGCGAAAGGTTTTATTGATCCGGCGCTTTTTTTTGATGATGATGGAAATGCTTATGTTTATCATGCTTATGCAAAAAGCCGCTGTGGTTTTAACAGTAAAATCGGGGTTTTAAGGTTTAATAAAAAACTTAAGGTTTGCGAAGGCGAGGATAAGATTATCTTTGACGGAACTGAAAAGCATCCGACGATGGAAGGACCGAAAGTTTACAAGAGAAACGGATTTTATTATATTTTTGCGCCGGCTGGCGGAGTTACGGAAGGATGGCAGACGGTTTTGCGTTCTAAAAATCCTGAAGGTCCGTGGGAAGACAAGATTGTTTTGAAGGAAGGCGAGTCTGGAATAAATGGACCGCATCAAGGCGCTTTTGTCGAAACTCCTTTTGGAGAAAATTGGTTTATTCATTTTCAGGACCGTGGAATTTTTGGAAGAATTGTTCATCTTGAACCGGTTTTGTGGAAAAATGACTGGCCTTTGATGGGAACTTCTGTAAAAACAGGTCTTATGCCTGGAGAGCCGGTTTTAAAATTCAGGTCGCCGAAATCTAGTATCCTAAAAAATTTGAAAAATCCTTTTAAAAAACCAGTCTGCGCTTTTGAAAATTGTGGACTTGAATGGCAGTGGAGCGGAAATCATTCTGAAAAATTTGCAAAAGTTGAAAGAAGTTTTAATCCGGATGCGGAAAATTTTAGACTGGCTGTTTTGCATTGCGGTTCGAAAAATCAAAATGGTTTTCCAGTTTTATGGAATTCTTCGAATGTTTTGACTCAAAAAATTCAGTATGAAAATTTTTATTTAAAGACCGTGCTTGACGTAAGTTCTTTGCCAAATGGTTCTCGTGCGGGAATGATTTTTATTGCAGATGAATATGCTTCTGTGGCGATTGAAAAAACTGTTGCGGGTTTTGACTTTGTTTATTTAAAATCGAAAAATGAAGATTTGACGGACGATACTAGAAGTGAAATTGAAGTTTATCGCGAACATTTAAAATTAAAAAACGAAAATCAACCGATAAAAATTCGAATGGATTTTATTTCGTTCAGCACATATTCGGGCGCAGTTCAATTTACTGTAAAAACAGGAATGGGCTTGAAAAATTCTTTTAAATGGAAAAGTGATTTTTTTACAACAGAAAGCGCGCATTGGGTTGGCGGCCGGTTCGGAATTTACGCAATAGGAAATGCGAATGCTGACGAAAAAGGCAGCGCTTTGTTTAAGTCAATAAAAGTAAGGCATTAAATATATGGATTAACTATCGGTTGTTAGTCTATAGTCCCAGTTATGTTTTGGATAACGGCCTTTCATTTCTTTGCAGATTTCTATCCAGGCGCCAGACCAAAAATTTTCCAGATTGTCGGTGATTTGCAGAGGTCTGCGTGCCGGAGAAAGAAGCTTTAAAAGCACAGGAATTCCTGAGATTTTGGGAGTCGAAAAACAGCCGAAAATTTGCTGAATTATAATTTCGAGAATCGGAATGACGTTTAACAAACGAACGTTAGTTAAATAATCGCTGATATTCAAAATTTCTGAACTTATAAGCCGGCTTTCGTATTTTATTTTTGCTTTTTTTCCATTTTCGAGAATAATTGATGAAGGAACTGAACTGTCGATTTTTGTTCCGTTTAAAAAATAAAAAAGAGCGTCAAAAACTATGTTTTCGTCAATTTTGCTGGAAGTTATAAACGGTAAAAGCCAGGTTTCTGCGTTTTTTTGCAGAGATTCAATTTGTGTAAAAAGTTCCGGTTCAATATGGTTTGCGTAAAATTGGGCGCGAAGTAAAAAGTCAAAAGTTTTTTTATCAAATGGAAGGACAGAAAGACCATTTTTTTTAATTTCTGCGCAAAGTGCTTTTCCAAAATCCTGCGGAGAAACAGGTAATTTTTTTTCTTTTAGAAGGATTGCGCCGTAAGAAGTTTTTTGTGTTTTTTTTGCGGAAAAATTTTTTTTGTCAAATTCCAATTCTTCTGTTATTTCAGAGTGATTTTTGAGCCAGTTTTCGAGTTGATTTGAGTCGATTTTTTCAAATGAATAAATTTTTCCTGTTGAACTTCCTGCATTTACTTCTGGAGCAATGAGCCATTCTGGACTTTCCTGATACGTTTTTGAAAGAATCGCCTTGTGGGCAGATGGAAACTGATATAAAGTCTGCGCGGCGTTTTTAAAAAAAGATTGCTCTTCAAGGGGCTGTTTTTTTCCGAGTCTGTCTGGAAATCCGGAGAGCAAAAGTTCGGTTTGTGAAAATTCTTCATATCCGCTTGAGTTTGAAGAAAAATTGCACTTTTCTATGCGCTTTTTTAATATCGAAAGGAATTTTTTCTTTTGTTCTTCATTTGCACTTCCGTATTGGCTGAATTTTAGGACAAAATTCAAGGCTTCCTCAAGATGATTTGTTTTTTTTCCGTAAAGAATAGCACAGGCCAGTCGAGGTTCAATTCCGAGTTCGAGGGCAAATTTTCCATTTTGAGTGATTTTTTCGTTTTCCAAAAAGCCGAATTCTTTTAAAAGCGTTGTCGCGGCGTTCCATGCGGATTTTGACGGAGAATCCAGCCAGAAAAATGAATCTATTTTTGTTGAACCCCATTTTGCACATTCAAGAACGAGAGAAGCAAGGTTGCAGCGGAGAATTTCTGGTTGAATTTCGCTATTGAGAATGTCAAACTTGCTCCAAAGTCTGACGCAACGTCCGCTCATAAGTCTTCCTGCGCGTCCTGCCCGCTGGTCGGCACTGAACTGACTTACTTTTTCGGTTACGAGTCTTTCCATTCCAAGCGAAATGTTCATTTTGTTGATTCTTGAAAGTCCGCTGTCGATTACTGTTGTAACGCCTGGAACTGTTAAAGAGGTTTCTGCAATTGATGATGATAAAATTATTCGTCTTGGAGAAGAAATTGGAACTTCTGAGAGAATTTTTTTCTGTTCGGACAATGGAATCGAAGAATGTAAGGTTAAAATTTCAGCTTCTGTCGAGGAAAGCGAATTTTCTAATTCTGAACGGAGATTGTTGATTTCTGCAATGCCCGGAAGAAAAACAAGAATTGTGTCGGTTCTGTTTTGATTTTGGACTAACGAACGGTCGTTTATTGATTGTGAAAATTCTTCTAAAATAGCATTTTTTACTGAAATTTTATCTTTATAAATGATTTCTACTGGAAATTGTCTGCCAGGAATTTCCATAATTGGAGCGGCTGGCTGTGACAAAAATTCTGCAATTCTTTTTGAATTTATTGTTGCCGACATTATTATAACAAAAAGGTCGTCGCGCAGAGACATTGCTTCTTTTAAAAACGCAAGTGCAAGGTCTGCGTGTACAGAGCGTTCATGAAATTCGTCGATGACTACTACATTTGTGTCTTCTAAAAGAGGATCATTTTGAAGGCGGCGCGTTAAAATTGCTTCGGTTATAACTTCAAAACGGGTTTTTTGAGATATTTTGCTTTCCAAGCTTAAAGTGTAGCCGACAGTTTCGCCTGGTTTTTCTCCGATAAGTGAAGAAATTCTTTCTGCAAGTGCAACTGTTGCAAGTCGTCTTGGTTCGAGCATGAGAATTTTTCCGTTAAAATTTTCTAAAAGTGCGAGTGGAACTGCGGTTGATTTTCCTGCGGCGGTTTGTGCTGTTAAAACTAAAAATCTTGACGGAGAATTTTTTAGAGTTTGGCAGATTTGTTCAAGATAAGGAGTTATGGGAAGATTTTTAATTTTTTCGTTTATAAACATTTTTATTCAATTCCTGCTGCCTGCAGAAGAGTTTTTGTGTACGGATGTTCCGGGTTTGACAGAAGCTCATCGGTCGGTTTTTCTTCGATAATTTGACCTTTGTACATGACGCCGATTCTGTCTGCCATGTAAGCAACAACGTTTAAATTATGACTTATAAAAAGATATGTCAAATTCATTGATTTTTGCATTGTTTTGAGAAGATTTAGAATTTGGGCTTGAATTAAAACGTCGAGGGCGCTTACACATTCATCGCAAATTACAAATTCCGGATTTAAAATCATTGCACTGGCAATTGCAACTCTCTGTCTTTGTCCTCCAGAAAGCTGATGTGGAAATTTTTCGAGAGAATCTGGCGGAAGTCCGATTAAAGTGCGCATTTCGTTTATCATTTTGCTGCGTTCTAGTTTTGTTTTGCCAATTTTGTGAATTATTAGCGGTTCTTCGATTATTGATTTGATTTTCTTTTTTGGGTTTAGTGAAGAATAGGGATCTTGAAAGATTATTTGGCAGTGGCGCCGGAAAGTTTTTTCATCTTTGACAGGTTTTCCTTCAAATAGAATTTCTCCAGAATCTGGTTTTTGAAGGGCGCAAATTAAACTGCTTAAGGTTGATTTTCCACAGCCGGATTCGCCGACTAAACCATAACATTCGCCTTTGTTTATTGAAAGATTTACGCCATTTACGGCATTTGTAATTCCATTTTTTGTTGAGAAAGATTTAAAAACATTTTTACATTCGATTATTCTATGAGGATTATTCATTTTGCCATTCTCCAAAATGTACAGGAAGTTTTTCGTGACGTCTTTTTGCATCTGGAATTGAATCTATTAGCGCCTTTGTATATGGATGTTGAGGATTTTTTAATATTTCTTCTGTTTTTCCTGTTTCTACGATTTTTCCTTTGTACATTATATAAATTCTTGAACAGAGTTTTTTTACAACTGTAAAATCGTGTGTTATTAAAAGGAGCGCCGTGTTGAATTCACTCTTTAAGTTCTGAATTATCGAAAGAATTTTATTTTGCGTTGAAACGTCCAGAGCAGTTGTCGGTTCGTCTGCGATTAAAAGTTCAGGATTTGTCATAAGCGCACTTGCAATCATTACGCGCTGCCGCATTCCTCCAGAAAGTTCGTGCGGATAGCAGTTGAAAATTTTTTTTGTATCTTCAAGTCCGGTCATTTTTGCAAGTTTTTCTGCCTGATTATGAGCTTCTTGTTTTGAAATTCCTTTTATGAGCGCTGATTCTTCAATTTGCTTACCGATTTTTAAGAGCGGATTTAAACTTGTCATGGGTTCCTGGAAAATAATTGATTTATTTTTTCCGGTAAAAGTGATTGTTCCTTCAGTGATTTTTGCATTTTCCGGCAAAAGGTCCATTATGCTGAGAGAAGTTATTGTTTTTCCTGAACCGGATTCTCCGACAAGGGCGACGAATTCTCCGGGAAAAATTTCCAAATTTACGTTTTTTACTGCCGTAAATTTTTTTTGGCTGGAGCAAAATTCAACTGACAAATTTTCTATTTTTAGCAAAGATTTTTGTGAATTCATTTTACTTTCCATTTACTTCCGAAATTCCATCGCCAATTAAATTTACTCCAAAAACAAGAATTATTAGAAAAATGAGCGGAAAAATAATTCCTGTCGGGTTTGTAAAAATGTAATGCTGTGCGTCGTTCAACATTCTTCCAAAACTTGGGTATGGCGGACGGACTCCAAGTCCGAGGTAACTTAAGCCAGATTCGTTCAAAATTGCCATTGAAAAACTCAAAGTTGCGGTTATGAGAAGATCGCTTAAAATGTTTGGCAAAATATGAATATACATGATTCTGAAATTTCCAGCACCGCGGGCTTTTGCGGATTGCACAAAAAGTGAATTTTTAAATTTGATGTAGCCGGAACGGGTGATTCTTGTAAAGCGGGGAATGCTCATAATGCAGAGAACCAGAATTGTAACCTTGATGTCCGGCTCAAAAACTGCAACGAGCATTAAAGCCAAAAGAATTCCAGGAAAAGCCATTTGTGTGCTGACAAGTTTCATGATGATTGTGTCGGCAATTCCGCCAAACCAGCCGCAGATTGAGCCTAGAATCAGTCCGGTAAAAAGTCCAAAAATCATTACAATAAAACCGATTATTATGGAAATTCTCAAACCGAACATTATTCTGCTTAAAACATCGCGGCCAAGTGAGTCTGTTCCAAGAAGATGATGAAATGACGGCGGCTGAAGTTTTGCAACGGCGTTTGTCAAATTTGGATCATACGGAAGCCAAACTGTTCCTACAAGCATGAACAGAATTATGAAAGAAAACATGCAAAATCCAGTTAAAAATGTTTTGTTTTTTAAGTATTTTGTCAGGTTTTCTTGAAGAATTTTCATGTTTGAATTCATTATTGACTACCTCTCAAAATTCAAATAAATTTTTCCTATGTTAAAATGAAAAACAGCTGTTTCAAATTATTTGCAATCTATTTTAAATTTATTTTTTTGACCTTGTTCTTGGGTCAATAATTGAATATAGAATATCGACCGCAAAGTTACAGGTCAAAGTCATTGCTGCAAGATAAACTGTCAGACCTTGAAGCAACGGAAAATCTCTTGAAGAAATTGAATGAATTATAAGTTTTCCAATTCCTGGAAGAGAAAAAACATTTTCGATAATTATGCTTCCTCCAAAAATATCTGCGGTAATAAGACCGAGGGTTGTAATTGATGGAAGGAGCGCATTTCTGAGCACGTGGCGAACGATAACTTGTTTTTCGTTCAAACCTTTGCTTTTTGCCGTTCTTACATAATCCTGCTTCAATTCATTTTCCATGCTTGTTTTTATGTATCTTGCGAGAATTGAAGATGAACCCAGCGAAATTGCCAGCGAAGGCAGAATAAGACTTTTTGGACCGTCAAAACCTACCGAGGGCAACAGTTTTAATCCGACCGTAAAAATTAAAATCAAAATGAGGGCTGTGCAAAATGACGGCATTGAAACCCAAATTTGATTTAAAACCGAAAGACAGCGCCAGACCTTTTTTTTTCTGTTGAGTGCAAATGTGATTCCGAGAAAAGTGCCGATTGCAATGGTAAAAACAAGCGAAAGCAACGACAGAGAGGCGGTTGTTTTTAGGGCTCCTGCAATTAAAGAAGAAACGCTTTGGTTATATTTGTAGGAAATTCCAAGATTTCCGCAAAATGCTCCTTTTAGCCAGTTTGCATAGCGTAATGGAAGGCTTTGATTTAGCCCAAGTTGAAGTTCAAGAGCTTCAATTTGAGCCTGATCTGCGTCTGGTCCGAGAATTGCAAGCGCCGGATTGCCGGGAAGAAGCTGGAATGTAAGAAAAGTCACCAGAGTTACAAGGAGAAGTGTTGTCATAAAGTCGATGAATTTTCTTACATAAAAGTTCATTTTTTTGTTCCTTTTTTGTTGAATAATATTCTAGTCAACAAAGTAAAGTGTTGAAAAATCGTAAAAATTTACCGGATAAGGAGTGTAGCCAGCTACATTTTTTTGAGTGATGATATTGCGGCCTGGATCGCAGATGAAAACAGCAGGGCAGTCCATTGTAAGAATTTCCTGACATTTCTTAAAATAATCTGCACGTTTTTTTAGGTCGATTTCTGATTCTGCGGCTGCAAAATTTTTGTCGTATTCAGGATTGCTGTATTTTACAAAGTTGCGTTTGTAATCTGAACAGTAACGGCGGAGAACTTCTGCCGGATCAATTTTTCCTGCAAATGCAATTACAGTCGTCTGATATTCAGCTTTTGAATAAACTTTGTCGAGCCAGGTTGTCCATTCAACTGGAACAATTGTGCAGTTGATACCAAGCGGTTTGAGCATATTTACGATAATCTGGGCGGTATCAACGTGAGGCTGGTAGTTTGCAGGAACAGTAATCGTCATATCGAACCCGTTTTTGTAAGCCGACTTAGACATATATTCTTTTGCTTTTTCAATATTGTAAGAAAAAATTCCGGCAAGTTTGTCGTTGTAGCAATCGCCTAAAATCGGGCTGAAATTTGAATAAAGTTCAGTTGCAAAACCGTCAAAAACGCCGTTAATAATTTCTGTTTTGTCGATTGCGCATGTAATTGCCTTTCGGACGTTGAGGTCAGAAAGCGGAGGATAAGAATTGTTCATTCCAAGAATTTGAACCATATTTTGCGGATGACTTATGATTTTGAAATTCTTTTTGAGCATTTTTGCGTTTGTTCCAGAAATCATCTGTGCAACGTCGATTTGACCAGACTGAAGCGCGGAGATTGTTGAATTTTCGTCGGTCATGATGAGAATTTCGATGTTTTTAATCTTTCCGGCACGTTCTTTGTCGTAGTAATCATCGTTGCGTTCAAAAACTATTTTTTCGTGGAGAGAATATGAAACGAATTTATAAGGGCCTGTTCCAACCGGCATTGTTTCGTTGTCGTTGTAATCGTGCAAAAGAATTGGGCTTGTCGCTACAAGAAGCAAAAAGGCGCCAGATGTTTTTTTCAGTTCGATTACAAAAGTGTAGTCGTCTGGAGCAGAAACCGATTTTACAATCTGCATATTGTCGGAACGTGTTGTAAGACCGTCGAGACCTGCCAGATTTTTGTAAGTGTAAACACAGTCGGCGGAAGTAAATTCTGTTCCGTTGTGAAATTTTACGCCTTTGCGAAGTTTAAAAGTATAAGTTAAAGAATCGTCAGAAACCGAATAACTTTCTGCAAGAGCAGGATAAAGCGAACCGTTTCCATCGTATTTTAAAAGTCCTTCAAAAATATTGTCTGTAACGGCAGCTGTTTCGGCAGAGGCAGATTTCCATGGAAAAAAACTGTCTGGTTCAGAGCACATTGTCATTCTTAAAGTGTCGTGGGATTTTTTTGTTCCACATGAAGAAAATGCGAGAGTTGCGGCAATCAATGCCAGCGTAAAAAATTTTATTGATTTTTTCATTTTTATGTTCCTTCTCTAGGTTTTTGCGGTCTAAAATTAACCGCAGCGTTTTTTAAGAATTAAGTTCAAGCGCCTTTTTTACGCCGATAAGCGTAAGTTCCGGGAAAATTTCGTCAAAAATATTGTAACTTTCAAAAATTTTTGCAAAACCGCCTGTGCCGACAATGTACGGCTTGTCTTCGGGATTTTCGCTTTTAAAGACTTCTGAACTGATTGTGCGGCAAATTTCTTTTATTGCGCCAGCTGTTCCAAAATAAATTCCAGACTGAATTGCTTCGATTGTTGCAGTTGCACAGGCTTTTTCGCTTTTTTTAATGTCGACATGCGGCAGTTTTGAAGTGCCGGAAGCAAGTGCCTGAACTGAAATTTTTAAGCCGGGAAGAATTGAGCCGCCTAAATATTCCTTGTTTTTTGTAAGTGCGTGAATTGTTGTCGCTGTGCCCAAATCAACAATGATTAAATTTTTGTTTGGACAAAGCGAAACTGCACCGATAGAATCGGCGATTAAATCCGCACCGATTTCTTTTGGATTTTGCATCTTTAGTTTTAAACCGTTTTTGATTCCGGCTTGAATAAAAAGAGGCTCGATTCCAAAATATTTGAGGATTCCACTGGAAAGAGAATAGTTGATTGGCGGAACAACTGAGCAAATTCCAATTTGAGTGATTTTTTCGGGAGAAATGTTGTTTTCCCGAAGAACGGAGCGAAGGAAAATTCCAATTTCGTCGGAGGATGAATTTTTGTGAGTTGTCTGGCGGAACTGTAAAATCAGCTGGTCGCCGTCAAAAACCCCTCCTGTGATGTTTGAATTTCCAACATCGAGAGTAAGTGTCATAGTACCTGTCCTTAAGATCAAGTCTATTAAGGCAAATGCCTTTTAAGATGTGAAAAAATTTGTAGTCACTGCTGCCAACGGCAGTCAATGCTTTTTTTAACATACAGTTTTGTAAAAAAAAAATAAAGTAGGGGCGAGATTTATTTACGTGTGCGCTCTTGCGCACGAACTGGTTTGTAGCCCGGATGCTTGCATGCTGGCGCCATGCTGCGGCTTTTGCTTGCGCAAAACCCGTTTATTTACGTATGCGCTAAAAGCGCACGACCGGGCTTATAGCCCGGCCTGGAACCCCGGAGTTGCCGGACGGCAATGAGCGAATAGCGAAGGGTGGAAAGCCGGTTTTTGAGACAACTGTGATTTTTGACTGAAAATTGTTTTTTCTATGGAAGATGTGCTCCAAAGTTTATGTTAAAAGTTTTTATTATTGGGTATAATTGAATTATGAAAATCGTAATTGTTGGTGCCGGTTTTACTGGAATTCAACTGGCAAAAAGACTTGTAAACGGAAAAAATGATGTTGTTTTAATTGATAACGATGATGAAGTTGTAAGGCATGCTTCTAACAGTCTGGATTGCAATGTAATTCATGCGGAAGGCAATAATCTGGATGTTCTGGAAGAAGCTGGAATTAAAAATGCCGATGCCCTTGTTTGCGTTACCTCAAATGACGAAGTAAATATGATTACGTGCTCACTGGTTGACGCTGTTTATCCGGATGTTACGAAAATTGCGCGTGTGCGGAACTATGCTTATTATGTGGACACGACATCTGTTGAAAAAGCTAAAAACCGCCGGCCGCTTTATGGCGTTGATTATATGGTTCATCCTGACGTTGAAGCTGCGGAAGCGATTTCAAATGCGGCAAATCACGGAGCCATTACCGATGTTATGCCTTTTGGCGATCAATATGAACTTATTAGAATTACCGTAGAAAAGGGAAGCCGTCTGGAAAACCAGAAAATTATTAGTCTTAGGAAAATTACGGACAGACCGATTCTGGTTGCCTATGTTGAAAGTAACGGCGAAACCCGCTTGCCAAGTGGCGAAACTGTAATTAAGGCGGAAGATTGCATTGGCGCGCTGATGTTAAAGCAGGATATTCCGGAATTCTTAAAACTTTGCGGTTCAAAACTTAAAGAAATAAAAAAAATTGCAATTATTGGTGCGGGAAGGGTTGGAACGATTGTTGCCGAAAAACTGATAGAACGAAAGTCTAATTTTATTACGCGGCTTTTTAAGCGTGAAGGAAATCCGACTCAAGAATTCTGCATTATCGACAGCGACGAAAATCTTGCTAAGGCTGCGGCTGAAAAATTTTCCAAGATAAAAGTTTTTTGTACGGATGCGACGGAAGAAGGTTTTGTTGAAGAAGAAGGAATTGACAAATATGACCTTGTAATCTGTACTACTTCTAACCACGAATTGAATATTGTAATGGCGGCTTATTTTGAATCCCTTGGCATAAAAAACAGCATTGCGCTAGTTCAAAATAATGCTTTTGGCGAAATTGCCAGAAAAATTGGAATTGAAGTTGCTGTTCCGATTCGGGATACGGTTGTTGATTCGATTATGAGCCACTTAAAAGGAAAGGCGGTGACAGGCGTTCATACGGTCAATGACGGTTCTCTTGAAATTATGGAAATAAAAGTTGATGAAAAAAGTCCGGCAGTTGGCTGCACTCTCCGCGATATTGCGGAAAACGGTAAATTTTTGGTTCTGATGATGCAAAAAAACGGATCGGACGAATATTTTATTCCGATTGGAAGCACAAAAATTGAAGTTGGCGACGAAATTGTAATGATTACGACTCTTGAAGAGAATCTGCATGTGCTTGAAAAATTTGGAGCGGAACTTTAAATGCAGACGGTTTTTGTTTTTGTAAGAATTTTTGCAATTATTCTTTCGATAATCGGAACTTCGTTTTTGTTGCCGATTGGGACGGCTCTTGCTTTTGGCGAATATGAAGCGATTCTTCCGTTTTTAATTCCAATGGTTGTTGCGTGGATTTTTGGTTCTGCTTTTTATTTTGGCGGAAAAAAAGTTCCCGTAAAATTTGGAACAAGAGCGATTTTTGTTTTTGTAAGCTTTGCCTGGGTTGCGATAAGTTTTTATGGCGCGATTCCGCTTTTTGCCGGCGGTTGGATTAGCGATTTTTCGAGCGCGGTTTTTGAATCCGTAAGCGGTTTTACTACGACTGGAGCAACGGTTTTAAAAGATGTTGAAATTTTGCCCCGCGCTGTAAATTTGTGGCGAATGGAAATGCACTGGCTTGGCGGTATGGGAATAATTGCGCTTACAACTGCGGTCTTGCCTTTGCTTGGCGTTGGAGGTTTTGCGCTTGTAAAAGCTGAATCAACTGGTCCGGAAAAAGGTAAAATCACTCCTAAAATGGCAAATACTGCAAAAGCTTTGTGGGGAATTTATTTTGCTTTGACGGTTATCCAGACTGTAATTTTAATGTTTTGCGGAATGGATTTTGTGGACGCTCTAAGCCATTCTTTTTCGACTTTGGGAACAGGTGGGTTTAGTTCAAAAAATGCAAGTATTGCAGGATTTAATTCTCTTTCTACCGAAATTGTCTGCACAGTTTTTATGTTTCTGGCAGGTGTAAATTTTAGCCTTTATTTTTACGTGATTACCGGAAAATTCAGCGAATTAAAAAACAACAGCGAATTCAAAGCTTATGTCGCTATTTTTGGAATTGTTGTTTTGTGCCTGGCTTTTTCGCTTGTTAAGTTTTATGGCGGTTTTGGAAAAGCCTTAAGATACGCTTCGTTTCAGGTTGCAACGATTATGAGTACGACCGGTTTTGCTACTGCGGATTTTATGAAATGGCCAGCGGCAAGCCAGTTTTTTATATTCATTTTGTTTTTTATAGGCGGATGTTCTGGTTCAACTTCCGGCGGTATTAAAGTTATTCGCTGGGTAATTCTTGCAAAAAAAGCGCGCGTCGAAATGCTTAAGATGATTCATCCTCACGGAGTTTTTTCTGTTAGAGTAAATGGTTCGGCAGGACGCGAAGACTTGGTTTTAAACATTGCATCTTTTGTCTTTGTTTATTTTGGGCTTGCGTTTATTTCGACTTTTGCTGGAACCCTTGGCGGACTTTCTGTTTTTGAGTCGTTTACGGCAAGTTTTTCGATGCTTGGAAACATTGGTCCTGCTTTTGGTCCGTTTATGGAATATAGCTGGATTCCTTCGTTCTTAAAATGGATTTTTAGTTTTATGATGATTGCCGGTCGTCTTGAAATTTACAATTTGATAATTCTCTTTACAAAAGATTTTTGGAAAAATTAAAATGCTTAATTCATCTCTCTTAAAAAACAAAGGTCTTAATTACTTTTTTGCGTTGTTTGTAATTCTAATTTGGGGAATTACTTTTGTTAGCACAAAATATTTACTGCGAAGTTTTAGCGCATTTGAAATTCTTACAGTCCGCTTTATAACTGCTTACACAATGCTTTGGCTCATGAAGCCAGAGCGAATAAAACTGCCTCGCAAAAAGGATGAATTGTGGTTTTTTGCGGCTGGAGCGAGCGGAGTCTCTGTTTATCAGTTTTTGGAAAATATTGCGATTGACTATACTTTGCCGGCGAATGTTTGCATTATTGTTTCAATCTGTCCAATGTTTACGGCGATTATTGCCCAGATTTTTTTGAAAGAAAAAAATATCAATCTTCTTTTTGTTGTCGGATTTTTGCTTGCGATTTCTGGAATTGTGTTTGTTACTTTTAACGGCGCGCTCGTATTTCATTTGAGCCCAAAAGGCGATTTTCTTGCTTTGGCGGCTGCGGTTTGCTGGGCATTTTATTCTTTAAGCGTTACAAAAATCGCTTCGTTCAATTTAAACCCGATAAGTTCTACCCGGCGGCAATTTTTCTGGGCCCTTGTTTGTATGATTCCTATTGCGGTTTTTGGAATTTTGAATGGAAAAAATTCTCCAATGACTTATATAAATCTTTCTGCAGTGGCAAATGCTGAACGCTGGTCGGATATTTTTAACTGGTTAAATTTTGGATTTTTAGGAATTGCAGCAAGCGCTTTTGCTTTTGCGGTTTGGAATTTTGTTTGTAAAAACCTTGGAACTGTAAGGGTTACGGTTTTTCTTTATTTGACTCCAGTTGTAACGATTGTTTTTGCGTTTTTAATTTTGGGCGACAAAATTACCTTGATGGGAAGCATTGGCGCGGTTTTGACGATTGCAGGCCTTGCAATTTCTGAAGCGAGCAAGAGAAGAGAAAAAGGCAGACGGAATATGCCAAACGAACGGTAGTTTGTAATTTTTGTTAAAATTGAAAAAAATGCTCGCTGTTTGTGTTCGCTCGAAAACTAAAACATAAAAAGCTGCGAATCCTTAAAAGTTTCCTGTTTTGCTTGTTGAATAATGTCGTTTGGACGGGAATTTCCAATTAAAAAAGATGAGTTTTTGTCGTGCTGTAAAAAATTTTTTTGAACGGTTTTTTCATCATAATTTGCGTAACAGTATTTGCAAAGGTTTGGACAGGAATTGTAATATCCAATGTCGCGTGTTGGAAGACAGGAACAATGTTTTCGTAGGATTTGATGCACATTTTTGGACAAACGAACGTTAGTTATTTTTTCGATAAGTTCTTTTGAAATACATTCGCCTTTTTGAACGCCATAGTCAGATAAATCGAGTTTTTCTGCGCAGGATTCAATTTTTATTCCGTATTCTCCGGCAATTCTTGCAAAACTTCCAGCTAAAAATTTTTGGTCATTTTCGTTTACTTCTTTTAATTCTGGAAATTTTTTAATTGTTTTTGAATATAAGTCGACAAAACTGATTACGCAACGGTCGGTATAAGGAGAAAGTTTTTCGCACATTTTTTTGAATTCGCGGATATGAGTTGCCACTGTGTAAGTTGAATCAACAAAAATCGGATCGTATCTCCAGCAGACTTTTTCTTTTCCAAGTTTTTGAGAAAGTTCAGCAAAAGCTTCAATTACGGTTTGTTTTTCTGGAACACTGGGTTCGATTTCTTTTCCATACGGAGTGATTGTGACAAAAAAATAAGTTCCAAAATTTTTGAGTTCGTCCAGATAAGGAATAAGCGGTTTTGGATTTTTTGTGCAGAAAACAAGGCAGTCAACGATTTTTGGTTCAAGTCTGTAACGTGTGACTTTTTGCGGAACATAAGGATTACGTACATCGACAAACCCGGCACGGATACGATTTATAAACCATTCAGAATAAAAAGCGGGAATATCCGTCCGTCCAGAAGCAAATATAATCATAAAATTATTATAGAACAAAAGCGGTTTTGTTGGAAATTGAGAAACTGAAAAATATTTTTAAAAGTAAAAAAAATCCCCGCTGAACAGAATATTTTCCGTACAGCGGGGACATTGCCCTAAAAGCGGTTTTTCTATTTTACAATCAACTTGTTCATAGATTTTATAAAGTCTGTCGGGCTTGAAAGTTCGGCTCCGCTTACGAGAAGTGCCTGGTCAAGAAGAACTTCCGAAACGTCAGAAATATAACCTTCGTCGGTTGAGTTTTCAAGCGTTTTTACGATTGCGTGGTCTGCGTTTACTTCGAGAATTGGTTTTACTTCTGGAGCTGCCTGACCCATGGCGCGCATCATTCGTTCCATCTGGATTCCAGGATCGTTTTCGTCAACAACGATACAAGACGGACTGTCGCTCAATCTTTTTGAAAGAACTACATCTTTTACACGCTCTCCAAGTGCTTTTTTTATTTTTTCCTGAACAGGCTTAAAAGCTTCTTCCTTTTTCTTTGCTTCGTCTTTGTCGATTCCGAGTTCTTCGTCTGAACCTGCGCGGTTTACGCCCTTGAGTTCAAAGTCTTTGTATTTCATAAGGCTTGGAATTACAATGTCGTCAATATCGTCAGCCATAATCAATACTTCAAAACCCTTGTTTTTGTATGCTTCGAGGAGAGGACTTGCACGAAGGTTCTTTTCGTTGTTGCCTGTAATATAGTAGATTGCTTTTTGTTCCGGCTTCATTCTCGAAACATAATCCTTAAAGCTTGTCCATTTTCCGTCGCCGTTTCCGCTTTCGTCAGTGGACTTGAATCTTACGATTTCTGCAATTTCGTCGCGGTTTGTGTAGTCAGAATAAAGTCCTTCTTTCATTGGGCGATTGAAGTTTTCTACAAATTTATTCCATTTTTCAATCGCTTTTTTATCTTCGTCTGTAGGATTTTCTGCTTTGCGCGCTTTGTCCGCTGTTTCGCCGAGTTTTTTAAATTCGCTCAAAAGTTTTTTTACAGAAGCCGACTTAATATTGTCCAAAATTCTATTCTGCTGCAAAATTTCGCGGCTTACGTTCAAAGGCAAGTCTTCCGAATCAATAATTCCTCTCACAAAGCGCAGATAAGACGGCAAAAGTTCACGGTCGTCGTCCGTAATAAATACGCGTTTAACATAAAGTTTTACGCCGCTTTTGTAATCTGCCTGATACATATCGAACGGAGCCTGCTGTGGAACATAGAACAAAGTCGTATATTCCTGAGTTCCTTCGGCGTGAGTGTGGACATAATGAAGCGGATCCTGGCTGTCGTGGCTGATTGTTTTGTAGAAAGCGTTGTAATCTTCTGGTTTAAGCTCAGATTTTGGACGTTTCCAAAGAGCAGATGCAGTATTTACCTGATCAACTTTGTTTTCGCTTCCAGTAACGTTGCCTTTGTCGTCGTATTTGTTCTGTGTGTAGTGCAAATAAATCGGGAAAGCAATGTGGTCAGAATAGCGCTTGATAAGTTCTTCAATCTTCCAGCGGGAAGCATAATCTTTGCTGTCATCGTTCAAAACCATCTCGATTGCAGAACCGTGAGTTTCCGGCTTGTCAAAACCAAATTTTTTTGCTTCGTCAGAATCAGCCTTAATTTCTTCAATTGAGTAAGAATTTGTGCCGTCGCTCGACCATTTGTAAATTTTGTCAGATGCGGCCTTTCGTGTGTAAACATTGATTTCTTTTGCAGCCATAAAAGCCGAATAAAAACCAACACCAAACTGACCGATTAAATTAGATTCGCCGGCATTTTTGTCGTTTGAAATTTTTTCGATAAAAGCCTTGGTTCCTGAGCGGGCGATTGTTCCGAGGTTGTTGTTCAAGTCATCCTCGTTCATGCCGATTCCCGAATCCTGAACAGTGAGCACTTTTGCAACGTCGTTAAAACTGATGTCAATTCTCGGTTCAGTCTTTAAATTTTTGTAAGCGTCTTCCGAAACCATAAGGTAGTTCAATTTGTCCAAAGCGTCGGAAGCATTAGAAACAATTTCGCGAAGGAAAATATCCTTGTTTGAATACATCGAATGAATTATCAATTTAAGAAGCTGATTAACTTCTGTCTGAAACTGATACTTTGCCATTTATCTATCTCCCAAAATTTAAAAGTTTTTCACTTTAAAAATAATAAAAAAAAACGCATAAGCATAGAAAAAAAATAAAAATTTTAGGAGCACATTTTCCGAAACAAAAAAGAAACTCTGTTAAAAAAAAGAATAAGAGTCAAAACCGGCTTTCCACCCTTCGCTAGGCGCTCATTGCCGTCCGGCAACTCCGGGGTTCCAATCCGGGCTGCAAGCCCGGTCGTGCGCTTTAGCGCACACGAAAATAAACGGGTTTTGCGAAAGCAAAAGCCGCAGCATGCGTGAGCATGCAAGCATCCGGGCTGCAAGCCCGGCCGTGCGCATTGGCGCACACAAAACTGTGTCAAAAATACCCGAATTTCTAAAAGAATTGCAAAAAAACGGACAAAAATGCTCAAAAAAATGCGTTTGTTCAGAAACCTGTCCAAAATTTGCCCGGAAAAAAATGCAAAACCGAAAATTTGCGGTTTTTACAGTCTATTTTTTGCAAAAAATTCGTTCTCGGATTGAAAAAATGTTTTTTTATTTAAGATTTTTAACTTGGCACACTTTTTGCTTATAGATATATGAAAGCTAGAAAAAACTAAGTTTTCAAAACTTTGGAGGTAATGTATGAACGATTTAGCACTTTTTAATGACTTGTTTAATGATTTTGGAGATGACGGTTATACAATGCCGGCATTTAGTTACAAAAAAATGTTCCATATGCCAAAGGTAGACGTAAAGGAAAACAAAGAAAACTATACTTTGACAATGGATATGCCTGGAAAAACAGACAAAGACGTTGACATTGAATTGAACCAGAATGTTTTGACAGTTTCTTCTAAAGACGAAGTTAAAAAAGAAGAAAAATCAGACAAAAAAGACGAGACAAAATGGCTCATTCGTGAACGCACAGTTTCATCATTTAAGAGAAGTTTTACACTTCCAGATGATGTAGACAGCGAAAAATTAACAGCCAACGTAAAAGACGGCGTTTTGACGGTTTCAATGCCAAGAAAAGCCCTTGCGCAGCCAAAACACATTGCAATAACCAAGGCATAAGCATATAAAATCTAGGCGTTAAAATAAAAGCATTCGTTTTTAAGAAATCTTGCTTAAAAATGGATGCTTTTTTTAGTTTAAATTATTGCTTTCTATTTTTTTTAATATAATTTTTTGGTTGTCAGCAAAAGTCAGAGTTAGTTCTTTTTTATCTTGAGAGAATTCAAAATTTAATTTAATCGGAATTATTTTTTCAAAATCTTGAATTTCATCATTTTGAATTTGATAATAAGGCTCTAAAATCAAAAATGACTTTTTTATGGAGAAATCTCCGCCATCGGTTTGATTTTTTTCTGCAAAAGATTTTAACTTTTCTGTGGAAAAAATTTCTGGAGCTTTTGCTTTGTCAAGATCAAGTTTTGTAATTTTGTTTTGTATTTGTTTTTTGTAAGTTCCGTTTTCGGTAAAACTAAATACCATTTTGCTTTCTGTATAAACACTGGCAAATAAAGTTTTTGGATTTTCTGGTTCTCTCAATAAATCAGATTTTAAAATGGAAAAATTTTCCCAATAACCAGCAAAATCCTTTTTTGAAAAATTTTCTTTTTTGCAGGAAACGGCGAGAATAAGAAAGATAAATAAAATAGAGAGATTTATAAATTTTTTCATAAGTATTTGCTTAAAAATAAAAGTTTTTTATTTAATTTTTTGCCATTAAATGCGGCAATAGTTTCGTTTTTGGATTTTTTAATGTTTATGGACTTAATCCCTTTTGAAACAAGGTGAGCCATTTCCTCTGGAGAAATAAATGATTCGAATCTTACCATTATGTCATTTTTGACAGGTTCTATATAAAGTAATTCTTTCTGGGAGAGAATTATTGTTTCGGAATCCGTTTCTATTGAAATTTCTAAATTAAGAATTTGCTGTTTAGAAAGATTTTTTACGCAGAGTGAAATTTTTATAGAAGTTGGAGCGCAAAAACCTTCGTTATTAAGAAAAGATGTTGTGTCGATAGAAAAATCGGGAATCAATTTGTTTTGGTATTTGCAAGGAGTTGTAAATACCATTTGCGAATTATTTTTTGAAGGAAAATCTAATACAGAAGAATTTGTTTTGCAACAAAAAAATGTAAAACAGAATAAAAAAATAAAGTATATTTTTTTCATATTAAAATATATACAGAGAAAAACTAGAATTTTTCTCTGTTTGAAAAATTAGTTGCCAGTTACAATTGTTGTGTGACCGCAGTAAAAACCCAAATAATTGAAAGTCTTTAAGTCAACTGTTGAAATTTTTGTAATTCCAGCCTTTTTTGCCGCATCAGCAATACCGTAATCTGTGCCAGTAATTGGAATAATACCAAAAAGGTAACCAGCAGTATTTGTTCCTACTTTTTCACCAAGTTCATTTGAAGTTGCACATACTGGTGCTACAGATGTACATCCGATAAATGCTGATGCTGAAACGATTAAAGCAAGAAGCAAAGCAATTTTTTTCATAAAAACCTCCTGAAAAAAAATTAAGTAATTTTACCCCCCCCCAGTATTTTGTCAATGCGCATATGTATAGCTTTTAAATTTATGCAAAATTTGAATTGAATTCTAAAATTTTTAAAATTATACTATTTAGCCTTAGCCACTCGAAATTTGGGCTATTTTTTAATAAGTTAATAAGGCTGAAGAAGGATAAACTTATGGCGAATGGAATTGAAGATTTAAAAGAAAAAAATAAAGATTGTGAGTTGAATAAAATTAAACCGCATGAATTTACGCAATGGACGAATTTTCAGGGCAGGGAAGATGCCGAAATGCTGGAAGAAAAATCTGCTGGCTGGAGTGCTCTAAAAAGTTCCAAAGGTGATTATGACGCCTGGGATGAAGATTGAATTTTTGGACGTTTTGCGACAGGGATAGGAGCCACGCCGAAGGCGTTCTAAAAAAGCCGGGTAATTTTTTAATTATCCGGCTTTTTTAGAATGATAATGGCGGATAGCCCGGTTTGGGACTTGCTAAAAACTGTTTTTTTCTTTTATTTGTAAATTTTATTATTTTTTGACAGTTTTTATGTGCATAAACGAAGTCCCAAAGTCGCCCATTTAATTTTTTATATCTTGCCAGATTTGTTCTGGAGTAAGATGATTATTTTTTAGGACTTCCTGCGCATTGTAACGGTCGAGAAATTCCTTTTTTAACCCAAAATTGTACACTTTGACCGGCGAAGAACCGTAGAAAGACGCAATTTTTTGTCCAAATCCACCGTCCAAAATTCCATCTTCGAGGGTGATTATTTTTTCGTGCGTTTTTTTGAGTTCTGTCAAAAGTTCTTTGTCTAGACCTGTAATGTAGCGAGGATTTATGAGTGTTGGTTTTTGTCCGCTCTGCTGTTCGATATAATCTGCCGTTTTTTCTCCGAGCTGGAAAAAGTCGCCAAGCGCCAGAATTGCAATTTTGCTTCCGTTTTGCATAATTTTGTATTTATTTAAATCCGAAAAATCTTTTTGAACAGGTTCGGTTGTGTGGATTATGCCGTTGCATGGCATTCTGATTGCAACTGGAAATTTATTTTGTTCAATTGACCAGTCGAGCATAGCAAAATATTCTTCGCAATTTGTTGGAGCAAGGTAAACGAGTTCCGGAATGTTTGACATTAAAGGAATATCGAAAATTCCAAGATGGGTTATATCGTTCATTCCCCAGACGCTTGCTGTATTTACGAGAAGTGTTGCCGGGTTTTTATTGATACATAAATCCTGGCTCAATTGATCGTAAGTTCTCTGGATAAAACTTGAATGTGTGCCAAAAACTGGTTTTGTTCCGTTTTTTGCCATTGCACTCACAAGTGCGATTGCGTGTTCTTCGGCAATTCCTGTGTCGATAAACTGCTTGCCGGCTTTTTCGCGGTTTTGTTTTGTAAAGCCAAAATTTGCCGGAACTGCCGGGCAGACAAATGCGACTGTCGAATCAGCGGCCATTTTTTTGAGAAGAAATTCTGCCGTCATAGAGTTGTAGTTTTCTGCATTAGAAACTGGGCGTTCTGCTGTCTGACGGTTAAAAGGCGCTGTCCAGTGCCAAAGTTCTTTGTTTTCTTCTGCTGGTTTGTAGCCACAGCCTTTGAGCGTATTTATGTGGACAACAATTGGATGATCAATGTTCTTTACTTTCTGGAATGCTTCGATTAAAGATGGAATGTCGTTGCCTTTGTCCACGTAAATGTAGTCTAGTCCGAATGATTTAAAAATGTTTGACGCGCATTTTCCGTTCGATTCGCGCAATTCTTTTAGGTTTTTGTAAATTCCGCCGTGGTTTTCTGCAATTGACATATCGTTGTCGTTTAAAACTACAATAAAATTCGAATTTTGTTCACCGGCAAAATCCAAAGCCTCGAGCGCTTCGCCGCCACTCAAAGAACCGTCGCCAAGAACAGCAATAATATTTTCGTTCTGACATTTTAAGTCGCGTGCTTTTGCAAGACCGCAGGCAAGACTTACGGCAGTTGACGTGTGTCCGACCTTAAAAAAATCGTGTTCACTTTCGTCAGGATTAGAATAGCCGCTGATTTTTGAAAATTGAGTTTCGTCAAAAAAGCCATACGCCCGGCCAGTCAGCATTTTGTGCGGATAACACTGGTGACTTACATCAAAAACAATTTTGTCTTTTGGAGAGTCAAAAACAAAGTGAAGTGCGATTGTCGCTTCAACAAAACCAAAATTCGGTCCAAAATGTCCGCCTTTTTTTGTAAGACGGTTAAAAAGGCCTTCGCGGATTTCGCCGGCAAGAGAAACAAGCTGGTCAAAAGAAAGATTTTTTAAGTTGGCCGGAGAAGAAATATTGTCCAATAGCATAAAATAAAGTACCTCCAAAATTCAAAAATAAAAAAACTTAAAGATTCAATATAGAATTATACAAGAAAAAAAACAATTTTTCGGCATTATTAATTTTTTGTTAAAATATTGCTATAAAAAATAATTTGAGATATTATAAATTTTATAGAAAACCTTAGAAGTTTTCTGGTTATTTAATTCTCAGTGGCTCGCAGATTTTGTTCTGGGGCTTTTTTTTTGCTTTCAGGACTTTTTCTGAGTAATTTCTTTCATTTTGATAAATGTGTTAAAATGTTTTTATGAATGTTTTGATTCTTCAACCTCCGGTTATGCAGCTTAATACTGCTTATCCTAGTGGAGCGTATCTTTCTGATTTTTTTAAGCGCGAAAACTGCCTGACAAAGTGGCTGGATTTAAATATCGAACTTTTTTATTCAATTTTTTGTAAATCCGGGCTGGAAAAAATTTTTGAGTTGTCTGAACAAAATGCTTTAAAACTTGCCCAAAAAGCGGAAAATTCTGGTGATGAAAACACTGCCTTTAACTTGCGCAGATATGTCTGTCAGAAAAAAAATTGGATTGATTGGATTGACCGGATTGTTCAAATTTTGTGTGGAAAAGGTTTTGAAAGCGCCCATGCCTTTGTTTTTGGGGCGCATGTTCCTCGTGGAAACCGAATGGAAAATTTTCTGGCAAATCTCGATCACGATTTAACGACCGATGATGCCCGGAGTCTTGCAAGTTTTGCGCTGGTTGATTTTGCGGATTTTATAAACGTTGCTTTTGACAGAAATTTTAGTCTTGTCCGTTATGCGGAAAGTCTTACGATAAGCGAATCTGTTTTTAGCGAAATCGAAAAAGGTGCTGACAGCCCGATCTTAAAAGAATTTTATGTTCCTCTTTTGGAAAAAGAAGTTGTTCCAGAAATTGAAAAAATGCTTTCTGAGGCAAAATCTGCCGAAAAAAACGAAAAAATTCTTGTCTGTGTAAGCATTCCTTTTCCGGGCGTTTTTGCCGCAGCCTTGTCCACCGGAAAATTTTTAAAACAAAGATATTCAGAAAAAATTTTTGTAAGCTTTGGCGGTGGTTTTGTTAATACGGAACTTCGCGAAACAAAAGAAAAATCTCTGACAAAATATTGCGATGCGATTAGTTATGATCGCGGATATGCTTCTTATAAAAAATTGCTGGAAATTTTAAAAACAGAACAAAAAGCGGAAGAAATTTATAATTTGCGTCAGTTTGTTTTGAGCGGCGATTCTTGCGGAACGGAAAGTGTTCAAATTTTGGAACCGGCAAAACCAGATTCCCAAGAACTGAATTATGAAATTCAAATGACAAAATCCGTAATTCCTGACTTTTCGGACATTGATTTTTCAAAATATCCGCGTCTGATTGACGACACAAACCCAATGCACCGTCTTTGGTCGGATGGAGCGTGGATAAAAGCATATATGGCTCATGGCTGTTATTGGCATAAATGCGCATTTTGCGACGTTACTTTGGATTATGTAAAAAGTTTTTGTATGACGGATATTAAGCTGTTGTACGAAGGACTTTTAAAACAATGCAAAGAAAAAAATATTTTTGGAATTCATTTTGTTGATGAAGCTATGCCACCTGCTGCAATGATTGCTTTTGCAAAAGAAAATATTGCTCACGGATCTCCTTTGAGCTGGTGGGGAAATATCCGCTTTGAAAAAAATTTTACTCGCGATATTGCAGATTTTTTGGCTTATGGCGGTTTGGTCGGTGTCAGTGCCGGGCTCGAAAGTGCTACAGGAAACGGACTGAACGCGATTCACAAAGGTACGGATTTGGAATCGATTGTCGGAGCGTGCTGTGCTTTTAAGGAAGCTGGCGTTTTGGTTCATGCCTATATGATTTTTGGATACTGGTTTGAAAAACCTTTGGATTTGATGAATTCGATGGAAACTCTTCGGCAATTCTATGCAAACGGTCTTTTGGACAGTTGTTTTTGGCATAAATTTGTTTTGACCAGACATTCGCGGGTTTACGATGAATGGAAAAAAGGCCTGCACCCAGAATTAAAGGTTCTTGCAGAAAAAAATATTCCGTTGTTTGCAAAAAACGGTTTGCATTTTGAAGGCGAAAAATCTTCCGAAAAATATGCCCAAGCGTTGGAATTTTCGCTCGACGAGTGGATGCACGGCAGAAATTTAGAAAAACCTGTTTATAAGTGGTTTTCTTTTAATGTTCCAAAACCGGATGTTGGACCGGACTTTATTCAAAAAATGATTGAAAAATATGAAAAAAAGCGCGATTTGGAATTTTCAAAACCTCTTCCTGAAGATAAAGAAAAAATTTTTTGGCTTGGCGGTGAAAAAATTCTCGTAAAGACAAAACACGGTCAAAAACTGCGCTGGTTTTATATGGGCGAAATGCAGGAATCAGATGCTGATTCTGATGAAAAAACTATGCGCGGTCGAGGATTGTGCGTTTTGCCGTAATTAACCGTTGAGAGAAATATGAAAAGAAAGTCCGAGTTCTGTATTTGAAAAAACATAGGATTTTTTATGTAAAAATTTTGAATCCGCATTCAAGCCGTTTTTTAAAGCCAAAAAAAGCGTGACTGCGACTGGTTTTGTGTCAAAAATTGCTTCTGCTCCGTAATTTAAATAAAGATACGGTTCTATGTGTTGGTTTTCGTTGAACAGGAGCGGAGCGAACGAAAAGTAATAGTTGTGCCTGATTGATTTTGAAATTTTTGTGTTGTATTCAAGTCCAACACAAAAAGCGTTGAATTTAAAAGTGTCGTCTTTTGCGGTAGAAAAGTTTTTTGCGTAAGAATAATTGTAGAAAGAATAACCAAAAAATGGAATAAAAGTTCCTTTGTAAATTCTAACCGAAGGCAGAAGATACTGAACATCAACCTCGATGCAGCGCAAAAGTTCGTTGAGCTGTTCATTTGAGTGATTAAAATCCGGATTATCCGACCATAAAATGAATTTGTGTTCCGAAAGACCTAAATTCATCTGCGCTTTTAGCATAGGAATTTTGTTTAAATATGCGTGATATAAAATTCCGTAGAAAAAAAGGACTTCATTTTTGATTGAGGCAGAATTGGTTTCTTTTGACATTATTGAGTTGTTTAGTGTCTGAAAACCCATTGTTGTTTCAAAAGTCCAGTCGATTCCTTCAATTGGCGAAACATGCTTTACCGCTGCAGAAAAACTGTCAAAAATGCAGAAAAAAGTGAGAAAAATAAAAACTGTGAATTTTTTTTCGTTTTTTTTAATTTTCATGACGTTTTATGTATTATATTGAAGTATTTTAGAAAAATGAGCGGACTAATGCAATAATGTGAATTTAATTTGACGAAAAGCGGTTGTTTTGGACTAACATTTTTTAAATTCACCTAACAAAAATAATTTTGCTATAGTTTGAACATAATTTAACTCTTGAGGGAGTAGCAGACTTATTTTTAAGTAGAAAGTCAACATACTGGTTTTACCTGGCTTTCTTTAATTTGCGAGACTCATGTGCAGAAAAAATGGGAATTCTGTGCATGCGTCATAAAATTGTAGATTTTGACCTGTGCAGTTTTGTTCAGGTCTTTTTTTTGCTTATTTTAATTTTTTGGAGAAAAAGATGGAAAATCTTTTGGCGGTGTTTTTTACGGTTATGATTACGGATTTTGTTGCGGAATTTGGCGATAAAACTCAGTTGCTGTTGATTGGAATGACTTCAAAATATAAAATCCGCGACATTGTTCTTGGAACTTTGGTTGCTGTTTTAGTTTTGAACGGAATTGCGGTTTTTATTGGCGGTGCGTTGAATGAGCTTTTGAATTCATTTTTATGGGCTGTAAAATTCGTAGCTGCCGCAGCTTTTATTTATTTTGCCGTAACGACCTTAAAATCTGACGATGATGAAGACGAAGAAGAAAGCGGAAGTAAAATAAAATTTGCTCCGCTGGCTGTTTTTTGTACTTTTTTTGTTGCTGAACTTGGTGACAAAACTCAACTGACCGCAGTAACTTTTGGCGCAAATTACGGATTGAGCAAAGTTTTTGTCATTTGGTTTGCGTGCTCAATCGGACTTTTTGCCGCCGATATAATTGGAATGTTGATTGGTTATCTTTTAAAAACAAAGGCTCCTGATGGAATCTTAAAAATTCTTTCGTTCGTTTTGTTTGCCGGATTTGGAATTTTTACGGTTTATCAGGGATTGTCGCTTTTGCAGGAAAGTCTTGTGGTAAAAGGCTCGGATGTGGTTGTTCCAATTTGGCTTGTTCTGGCAGTTGTTGCTGTTGTTTTTGCAGGACTTTGCCTTTTGCAGTTAAAATTGAATAAAAAATCAAAGACAAAATAATTTTTTAAGAAAGCAAAAGTTTTTAATTGCAATTTTTGAAAAAAAAGCCTTGGTTTTTCTGAAGTGCTCCTTTAATTATTGCTCTTCATTTGACCAAGGCTTTTTTAGTTTTTTGAATGTTTTATCGCGTAAGTTTTCGGTACACCGTTTTGTGCGGAACTTCATCATCAATTCCAAGAACGGTCTTTTTCCATTCAACGTATTCTGACCAGTTTCCTTCAAAGAAGTGAATGTCCGAATTGTTTTCAAACGCAAGAATGTGGGTTGCAACGCGGTCCAGGAAGTAACGGTCGTGGCTTACTACAAGCACAACTCCGGCAAAACTGTTAATTGCTTCTTCGAGGGAACGTGTTGTCGAAATGTCCAGATCGTTTGTAGGTTCGTCCAAAAGAAGAACGTTTCCTGCTTCTTTGAACATAAGTCCCATGTTAAGGCGGTTTTTTTCTCCACCGGAAAGAACGCTGATTTTTTTGTTCTGCTCGGCAGAATTAAAATTGAACCATGAACAGTAAGCGTGGGCATTTACTTCGCGAACTGCGCCGTTAAGCGGACGTCCTTTTTCGTCTACGGCACCAAGTTTTACAAGGTCGCTTCCGCCGCTCAAAGTTTCGTAAATTGTTTTGTTTGGATCGAGTTTTGAGCGCATCTGGTCTACGTAAACCAATTTTACGGTTTCGCCGATTTGGATTTTTCCAGAATCAGGAAGTTCTTTTCCTGTTGTTCCGTCAGGTAATTCAATATCTTGTCCGGCGGCGCTTGCAATCATTTTGAAGAGAGTTGTTTTTCCTGCGCCGTTTGGACCGACGATTCCAACAACAGCTCCGGCAGGAATATGGAAGTCGAGATTTTCGAAAAGAAGTTTATCGCCAAAAGATTTAGTCAATTTTTCTGCATCGATTACAACGTTTCCGAGACGTGGACCTGCTGGAATAGAAATCTGGCTGTCTTTAAGCTGGATTCGTTTTGATTCTTCGGCAAGAAGAGCTTCGTATTTTGTAATGTGTTCCTTGTGTTTTGCCTGACGGCCTTTTGCTCCTGCGTGAATCCATTCCAATTCTTCTTTCATTTCGCGCTGACGAACACTTGCCTGTTTTTCTTCAAGTTCAAGACGTTTTTGTTTTGCTTCGAGCCATTCAGAATAGTTTCCTTTGAACGGATAACCTTCGCCTCGATCCATTTCCAAAATCCAGCCGGCAACATTGTCCAAGAAGTAACGGTCGTGAGTAATTGCAATAATTGTTCCCGGATAATCTTTTAAATGGCATTCAAGCCATGCGACAGTTTCTGCGTCGAGATGGTTTGTAGGTTCGTCCAAAAGAAGGATGTCCGGTTTTTGCAAAAGAAGACGGCACAAAGCAACACGGCGGCGTTCTCCTCCAGAAAGGACATCAACAATCTGGTCTGGCGGAGGACAGCGGAGTGCGTCCATTGCAAGTTCAAGATTATTGTCCAGATTCCAGGCATCTGCGGCATCGAGTTTTTCCTGAATTTCGGCCTGGCGTGCACAAAGTTTGTCAAAATCAGCGTCAGGATCGCCAAAAGCTTCGTTAACTTTATCAAATTCTTCAAGAAGGTCTGTAATCGGTTTAACGCCTTCTTTTACTACTTCAAGAACAGTTTTTCCTGGTTCAAGATAAGGTTCCTGTTCAAGATAGCCCATTGAATAACCCGGCAAAAGTTGAGTTTCGCCAGTGTAATCTTTATCAATTCCAGCAAAAATCTTAAAAAGCGAAGATTTACCGGCACCGTTTTCACCGATAACACCAATTTTAGCGCCGTAGTAATAAGAAATCGAAATGTCTTTAAGAACTACTTTTGTACCATAAGCGCGACTAACGCGGTCCATGGTATAAATGATTTTTTTGTCGTCGAATGTTTTAGCCATAAAATCAGTATAACAGAAGTTTGTATTTAGTTATAGACACCGGCAAATTTGTGTAAATTTGCATAAAAAAACCAGCCTTTCGGCTGGTCTGCATATATGGTTAAATTACCATGTTTTTTCGATTTCTGGTTCGCAGATGTTGATTTCTGTATCAAAATCAAAGAACTTACATTTGTCCATTCTTGGAACAAAGTTTACTGTGTCGCCAAGTTTTGGATTTACAGTAGGGTGGCATTTTGCAACAACCTTTGTGTTCTGAATCTGTACAAAAACGTGTGTTTCTGCACCGAGTGGTTCTTTGTTTGTAACTTTTACAGAAATATTGTTTTCTGCTGCTGGAACATCCTGATAAATAAGGTCTTCTGGGCGAACACCGAACCATACTTCTTTTCCAACATAAGCCTTAAGGTGTTTCTGCTGGTTTTCTGTTGGAACGAGTTTGAATGTTCCTTCGTTTGCTACAACTTTATCACCGTTTGCTTCAATTTTTACTTTGAAGAAGTTCATTGGAGGAGTTCCGATAAATCCAGCAACAAATTTGTTAATCGGGTGATTGTAAAGATAAAGTGGAGCACCAATCTGCTGAATGCGTTTTTCTGACATTACAACGATTTTTGTACCCATTGTCATAGCTTCAATCTGGTCGTGTGTTACGTAAATCATTGTTGCCTGAAGACGGCTGTGGAGGGCAGAAATTTCTGCACGCATCTGAACGCGGAGTTTAGCGTCAAGGTTAGAAAGAGGTTCGTCGAACAAGAATACTTTTGGAGAACGAACGATTGCACGTCCTACAGCAACACGCTGACGCTGACCGCCAGAAAGAGCCTTTGGTTTGCGGTCGAGATATGTATCGAGGTCGAGAATTTTAGAAGCTTCGCGGACACGGCGGTCGATTTCTTCTTTGTCAATTTTGCGGATTTTAAGACCATAAGCCATGTTGTCATAAACTGTCATGTGTGGATAAAGAGCATAATCCTGGAAAACCATGGCAATGTTGCGGTCTCTTGGCGGAACATCGTTCATAACTTCGCCATCAATTAAAAGCTGACCACCAGTAATGTCTTCAAGACCAGCAATCATGCGGAGAGTTGTAGATTTACCACAACCAGACGGACCTACGAATACACAAAATTCGCGGTCTTCAATTGTTACATTAGATCTTTCTACAGCAAGAACGTTGCCGTCGTAGATTTTTGTAATACCTTTAAGTTCAATCTTAGCCATTTAATCCTCTTAACAGTAATAAATTAAAAATTACTTTCATTATAATAACATTTAATAAGTATCAAAATCAATAATCTGAGTACGCAAAACACTTTAAAACGAAGTTTTTTATATGGACGAAGTTAACCGTCTAACCGGCTTTTCGTGGCTGCGGTCCTTCGGACTTGCTTTGCAACCACTACAATCCGGCGTAAGTTAAGCCTGTAGCTTCGTCAATCCCCATCATGATATTCATACACTGAACGGCGGCGCCGCTTGCTCCTTTGCCCAGATTGTCAAAGCGGCTTGTAAGAACCAGCCTTTCGTCGTTGCCGCAGACAAAAATCTGCATGCTGTTTGTTCCGGCGAGTGTGTTTGCAGGGATAAAATTTTCCGTAAGTGTGCCTTCGCCCAAAAATTCTGCGCATTTTACAAAACGGCTGGAATTATAATGTTCCTTAAAAAGTTCTGTAAGCTGCTGGCCGTTGAGTTTTTTTTGCATAAGCCTTGTAAAAAGGCTTACTGTTACGGTCATGCCTTCAAAATAATCGCAGACATAAGGATTAAAAATCGGCTTGTATGAAAGTCCGCTGATTTTTTGCATTTCCGGAAGGTGTTTGTGTTCCTGTGTGAGCGCATAAAGACGCGGAGACTTTAATTCTGGATTGCGGTCTGGAGATTCGTACTGGGCGATTGCTTTTTTTCCTGCTCCCGAGTATCCCGACACTGCATGGCAGACAACCGGATAATCTGGAGCAATTATTCCGTTTTTGATAAGCGGATAAACGAGAGAAATAAAACCGGAAGCATAGCAGCCTGGAACGGCAACCCTGTTTGAATTTTCTATTTTCTGGCGATGTTCCTTGGAAAGTTCTGGAAAACCGTAAGCCCAATCTGGATTTGTGCGGTGAGCTGTTGAAGCGTCCAAAATACGGGTTTTTGGGTTTGTGCAAAGATTTGCGGCCTCGATTGCGGCTGCGTCCGGCAGGCAGAGGAACGTAAAGTCGGACGCGTTTATCATTTTTGCACGTTCTTGAGGATCCTTGCGTTTTTCCTCATCGATTAAAAGAATTTCAATGTCGCTGCGTTTTTCAAAACGTTCATAAATTTTAAGACCGGTTGTGCCGTCTTTGCCGTCAATAAAAATTTTGTAAGCCATTTTTTCGTCTCCAAAATTATTTGCGTTAGGGGTTGGAGTGGCCGCAAAGCGGGTGCAAAGCACCGGTAGCCACGGAAGACCCGACTTTTGGCTGCAAAGCCAAAAGTAACGCCCGGATTTCTTTAAATATATATTTTTTGACCGATAATTACGATATGAAACACAGAACTTTTTGGATATTTTTTTTGATGGCTCTTTTTGCGACGGCTGATACCGAAATTTTTGCTCAGGCGCAGGCTGTAAAATTGCATTATTCGGGAAAAGGCGGATATTCGCTTGTGGAACGGACAAATTTGCGCCGTTATGTGAACGGAAAATATGTCGGTTTGACGAGCAGGGAAGTTCGTTCTTTTGTGAGTCTGAGTGAGCCTCCGTTGATGCGTTTTAAGGCAAAAGGTTCTGTTTACGAAAATGACCAGTGGTATGACGGAAGTTTTTATGTAATGGAAGAAACTTTGCGTAATTCTCAGGCTACTGGAGCAGGGATTCACGAAGCTGTTCAGTCGGTTTTTCATATTTCTAAAAACGGGCAGCTTACAATGTACAAGGATAACGGTTATCCGAGTTTTAGAAGTTTTCCGGCTTATACTGCGGAAAAGGTGAGTGTTGGAGAAAGTTGGAAGGCTGTGGCGGAACGTTCGGTTGATCCGCTCAATAAAGGTGTTTTTACAAAAATTCCGATGCAGGTTCTTTATACTTTTTCTGGCGCAGAAACTTATAAAGGACAGGCGGTTTATAGAATCAAGGCAATTTGGCAGACTTATTATGACGCGCAAAACCGCGATTTTGGAGGGGATCCTTCGCTGCAAAAGGCTCGTGGCGGACACAAGGCGGATATTATTGTTTTGCAGGAAACCGGCGAGCCGATTTTGACTATTGATAATGTTGATGAAACTTTTTTTTGGATTGATGGAACCCAGGTAAATTTTAAAGGAACGATTACGCTTTTTACGGAATTTCCGCCGGCATTTGACTCCCAGAGAATTATGGCGGCGTTAAACCGTGTAGCGACGGTTAAGGACGGAAAAACTGGAACGGACAAAAAATTCTCTGGAACGGAAAAATCTGTTTCTGGCGGAACTGGTTCTGGAAAATTGACAGCTTCTGACAAAAAACTTTCGGCTGAAAAGTCTGAAAAAGTTGCATCTGCCGGAAAAACTGAAAAATCGCCGTCAAAAACTGGACAAAGTTCAGAAAAAACTGGAGCGGACGCGGTTAAAACAGAAAAATTTGTGCCGGACGAGATTTTTGATAATTTTGATAAAAACGAAACGGTTGCAAAAAATACAAAAAATACAGTTTCTAGCGGAAAAACTGTTCTCGAAAAGGTTGATGACGTTTTGCCAAAAAACAATATTGTTGCGGAAGAGGTTCCGGCAGGAATACGTCTGAGTATCCGTGACATTAAATTTGCTCCGGACAGTGCGCAGATTTTGTCTGGCGAAAGTGAGCGGCTTGACGAAATTGCAGAGGTCTTAAAAATGGCTCCAAATGCGCAGCTTTTGGTTGAAGGCCATACTGCAAGCGTTGGAAAACCAGCTGGCGAACAAAAACTTTCTGAACAGCGCGCTCATAAAATTGCGGAAGAACTCAAGGCGCGTGGTGTAAAAGCCGGAGCGTTTATTTGCCGCGGATTTGGCGGAACAAAACCTGTTGCTTCTAACGAAACAAACGAAGGCAGGGCGCAAAACCGCCGCGTTGAAATTACGATTTTAAAATAAAATTTGGCTTGGAATTACGGCAAAGTCCAGATTTCGTTTTTATGAATTGTTCCGAGAGCGTGTGCCGCCTGAACTATGTCTTGGTTGTTTTGAGCGAGCATAAAGTTTTTGAGGTCGATTGAAAAACGGTTCATAGAAAAATGCTGAAATACAAAAACTTTTTTCCATTCTTCTGGAGCGGAACTGTAAATTTTTTTGAGCTCGTTTTTGTATTCGGTAAAAATGCCGTTTTTTTTGAGTTCGCTGTAGCCGACAAGAAAAATTTCCGGTTTTTCGGCTTCGGTTTGCGCGGCGCGGCAGAGGGAAATGTGAAGTTCTGCGGTTTTTTGAGCCATGTAAACCTGACTTTCTAAAATCAGTTTTTGGATTTTTTCGTCGCCATTGCTCAAAAGAAATTTTATGTGCTTTGTTTTTGCCGTGTGAACTGGCGTTTTATTTAAAATTATCGCGTTTTTGCGGAAATCAGTGTTGAATTCGGGATTTTTTTGAAAAAAACTTGCCGCGATTTTTCCGCTTTGACCGACAAGGTATTTTTGATTTTTGGACAACTGCTCGTCTTTTCCGGGATTGTCGCCGATTACAATCAGCCGAATTTGGCTTTGTTCCGTAATTTCGTCGAGAGCGGTGTTGTAAACGACTGGATTTTCGAGAGAATAATCTGGAGTGTCTTTTTGCGCCGCGTTTTTTTGAAGCGGAATTAGAATTGAAGAGAATTCTTCTGAAAGTTTTTTGCAGTAAGTGCGGAAATCGTTGCGAAAATCTGAAAAAATATTGAATTGTACGGTCGTCATTTTTTTATGATAGCCGGAATTTTGAATTTTGTGTATTGGTCTGGAATTTGAAAGGTAAAAACCGAAAAAGTAAATTTTACGCCGGATGCGGCGGCCGGAGTTGCCGAAGGCAATGAGCGTGAGCGAAGCCAGAGCAGCCGGTTTTTGGGGAAATCTTACGGAAAAGGCGGGGCTAAACTGCGAAAAAAAATGCCGTCCAAAATAAAATAAGGTTAAGAAGTTAAAACTTGTCTGTTTTTTTGGTGAATTACCTATCA
>SAMEA104315426__coassemble_271_pt1 | contig 45053 bp, 35 predicted proteins | sample SAMEA104315426__metabat2_high_PE_039 | metagenome-assembled genome bin SAMEA104315426 (sample SAMEA104315426) | gut metagenome | biome: Monkey gut; feature: monkey-associated habitat; material: faeces | place: China | collected 2013 | reverse complement strand
AGAAATCGTAAAGTCTTTATTTGCAGGAATCTGCTGAAAGTAAAAAGCCAGACCGTCAGAACCTGAAGCGATTTTTCCAGCAGCTGTTTTTCCGTCTTTTGTTCCGGAATGCATTACAACTTTTCCGTTTTCTTCTGTGATTTCGTAAATATCCGGATTTGCAATTTTTTCAATTCCGCCCATGTCGCCAAAAACGGTTCCATACCATGGAGCTGTTGTTTCGAATGTTGTGGACTTGTCAGACGGAGCAAATTCAGAATAAACAGGAATTACGTACTGTGGATTTGGAACTAAAAGTTCTTCTGTCGGCTCCTTGTTTTCTTTGTTAAGAAGCTTTGCAAAGTTTTTGTCTGCTGCGGCAATCTGCTCTATAACGTGGTAAGCCAGAACCGAAGCTCCGTAAGTGTTAAGGTGAGTGTTGTCTACAGAAGCAGGCTTGTGTCCGAGCCAGGCATGGAATTTTACAGTGCCGTCATCGCCGAGTTTTTCGTAAAGCTCTTTTGTGTAGGCTGTGTTGTCAACAACTAAAACGCCGGTTTCTTTTCCGAGCTCACGGATTGCTTTTGGATAATCTCCGCCCTTAAACTCAGGCGTGTCCTTTGTAATATGAACATAAGAGCCTTCGTATGCTTTGCCTGGAGCGCGGCGAACGATTGGCGTGCACAAAACTGGAGTTGCCTTTTTGTCCAGTGCAACTTTGATGTAATTTTCGTAAAGGCTGTTTTTAAAAGAACCTTTTTCTTCTTTTGAGCCATTTGGATTTGTATAGCGTGCTTCTTCTGTTTTTTCGTCGTTATGACCAAAACCGATAACAAGATAGTCGCCTTTTTTAATATTCTGAACGAGGGTCTTGTAATTTGCTTCTGTCAAGAAACTTTTTGAAGAGCGGCCTGACATTGCAAGGTTGATAACTTCAACTTTTTTTGGATTTAAATAATCCTGAAGTTTTGTTCCGATTCCGTAGCGAGGGTAGTAGTAAGGGTCGGAAAAAGAACTGAAAGTCGAATCTCCGACAACATAAATTTTTTTGCCTTTTGTGCTTGCAACCGAAGTGATTGCTTCAACTTTTTCAACTTTTTCGTTATCGGCAATGCTTTTTTCGAGGGCAAATGCGCTTAAAGACATTCCGGCAAAAATGGCCAGAGACGCAGCAAATAATTTTTTCATTTTATGCTCCAAAAGATAAAATTTTCTATAATTCTAAATCTTTTTTTTAAGAATTTCTATCTGAGAAAAAAAACGAAAATTTGTATTTATAAGACTTTTTTGGGCGTCTGTCTGCCTGCGGCAGCCACCGCGTCTTTCACGGCTACGACCAAACGCCTTGCGTTTGTTTTCGCTGCGCTCACCGTTACAGCCGCTGACGCATTGTTTAAGAACGCGGCAGAGACCTGGAGGGCGGCAAAGCCGTTTGCGGTTGCTTGCAACCGTAAATGCAGGCGAAAGCCGGAACCCGTAATGGCTCGGTTTTTGCATAGCAAAAAGCCGCCCAGATATGAAATTTATTCTGGAATGTATCGTGCCCGGTTTTTGTCTGTTTCAAAAACGTCAACCTTGCTTATTCTTCGGTTCGAGTTTTTTGAAAGATCCAGGCCTTTTTCTGAGAGGACTTTGAGCATATTTTTGTAAATGTAAACGGCGATTCTTTCTGCGCTCGGGTTCTGGTCAAAGATTGCAATGTCGTTTAGGTTTGTGTGGTCGATTTTTGACAGAACTTCCTTGAGCGTGGTTTTTAGAAGTGTAAAGTCCAAAAGCATTCCGCCTTCGTCAAGTTCGTTTCCTTCTACGTGGACGTAAACCTTGTAGTTGTGTCCGTGAAGGTTTTCGCATTTTCCGTTGTAGTCGCGCAAAAAATGGGCCGCGGCAAAATCGTCAGTTATTCGTACTTCAAACATTTTTTTCTCCGCCTGCGTTTTCTTTTTGGTTGAATTTTGCTTCTTCGGCCTTCCAGTCGTAACTGTCAATCCAGCGGATTACCGGATCTCTCCAGTCGTCTGCGGCGACTCCTTCGAGCAGGTAGCGTTCGTACATAAACGAAATGTATTCCTTTATTGAAGAAACGTCTTCCGGTTTTATGAGTTCTGTGCTCAAAAACATATCGTTTATAAAATTTGTTGCGTCGTTTGGCGAAAAGAGCGAAGGAAAAAGTTTTGTAATCATGTAAAGTGCCGCCGGAATGCAGTTTACAGAATGCTGCTTCATATACAGGACAGATTCTGCAATTTCGATTGCTTCGTTGTAGAGTTCAGTGTTTTTTTGGAAACATTCTGCGTCGCTCAAACCGATATTTTTAAATTCGCGCTTAAAAAAGACTTCTGTCAGGGCTATAAGCGCAATGTGCAGGCTTGGAACGCACAGAAGATGGGGATCGAAAGCGTGGATTACTCTAAAATGAAAATTTTCTTTGTAGAGGGGGCGCTCTGTTGTGGAAAGCGAGTGATGGTACATCCGGCTTGCTTCGCTGTAAACTTTTGTTGCTGAACTGAACCACGCGTTGCAAATTAGCGCGGCTTTTTTTAAGCCAAAGCGTCTTATGAGCATTGTAAGAGGGCGCAGAAAAAGATTGATAAAATCCATATAGATGTAGACTTTTGACGGTGTAAAAGGAATTTTTTTGTCTAATGGAGAGTCGACCTTTACGATTGGAATATGGTAGAATCCCCATTTTTCCAGAAATTGTGTTCCCAAATAGCTTTTTGTAACTGTGTGCAGAAATTTCCACGAGACTTTTGCAGTTCTTGGCGACCACAAGAGCCGGAAATATGGATATATTCCACTGAATGATTTTAATTCACGGTTTGCAAATTTCTGGTCGCGCTTTTCTTTTCTTGTGAGCTTTTTTTCAGCCATTAAAAACTTCCTTTGCTATTGCTACGGACTGCATTGCATCTTTTGAGTAATAGTCCGCGCCTATTTGTGTGGCATAATCGGCTGTTAAAACAGCACCGCCTACCATTATTTTAACAGATTTTCCTATTTCTTTTAAGGCTGAACGCAGTAAAAGAATTGTTTTTTCCATATTTGTAACTGTTGTCGTCATAAGGGCGCTTAGGCCTACGAGTTTTATGTCGTGTTCTATGACGGTCTGTATTATTGTTTCGGGCGGAACATTTTTTCCGAGGTCGATTACTTCAAATCCGTAGTTTTCGAGCATTGCCCTGACAATGTTTTTTCCAATATCGTGAATGTCGCCAAAGACTGTCGCAATTACAATTGTTCCTTTTGATTCTTCTGCCATTCCTGTTTCTTTGAGAAATGTTTTTATAACTTCAAAGGCATAGCTTACCGTGTCTGCGCTCAAAAGAAGTTGAGGCAAGAATTTCTGACCTTTTTCAAAATCTTTTCCGACCATGTCGAGAGCAGGAAAAATGCAGCGGTCAATTATCGAGACAGCCTTTGCTCCTTCTTCGAGCATTTTTTTTGTAAGCGGAGCGGACTGGTCCTTAAAACCTTTGTAGATTATGTCGATGAGATTTTTTTCGTCCGTATTCAAATCTTCAGGAAGCTGCGAATATTCGTTTTTCGGGCTTTTTGCTTCTTGTGCGGTTTTTGCAGGTGTTCCGGCGTTTATTGCAGAAAGCTGTTCCTGGGTTACGTTGTAAAGTGGAGCTGTGGTTCCGTTGTATTTTTGAATGTAATCAAGGCAGTTTTCGTCAAAATTTGCAAGCGCCCTGTAGCCGCAATAAGTTTCCATCATCGGCTGGCTCAGAGGATTTATTATGCAGGCGTCAAGGCCGGAAAAAAGAGCCATTGCAAAAAATCTTGAATTGATTATGTCGCGGCGTGGAAGTCCAAAACTTATGTTTGAAACTCCGAGAATGAATTTTAATCCGTCTTTTCCAAATTCATCTTTTAAAAGCGAAATCGCACGGCAGGTTTCCAGCGCCTCTTTTTGCTGCGAACTGACTGTCAAAGTCAATGTGTCGATTACGATGTCGCGGGTTGGAATTCCGTATTTGTGTGCTTCTGCAATAATTTTTCTTGCGACATTTGCCCGTCCTTCTGCTGTCGGCGCGATTCCGTTTTCATCAATGCACAGCGCAACGACTGAACCGCCGTAATGCTTTACAAGAGGAAATATTTTGTCCATGACGTCTTTGCGGCCGTTTACGGAATTTATAAGGGCTTTTCCGTTGTAGTAGCGCAAGGCTTTTTCAATAACCGGGGCTTCCGAAGAGTCGATTTGCAGGGGAGTTGAAAAGGCGCCTTGAATCGTCTTGACCGCATCAACCATCGTCTGGGCTTCGTCAATTCCTGGAAGTCCTACATTTACATCAAGAATTTGTGAACCTGCGTTTATCTGGCTTTCTGCTTCTTCGAGCACAAAATTCATATCATGCGCTTTTAAGGCCTCTTTTACTTTTTTCTTTCCGGTCGGATTGATTCTTTCTCCGACAATCATTGGACCTGCGCTTCCGCCAATTTGAACTGTTCTATTATATGAGCATATCAGTGTGCTGTCCTTGTCGTCCGGCATTTTTGGTTTTACAGAACCTGTTTTTTCGATTTTTTCAACAAGCGCTTTTATGTGTTCTGGCGTTGTTCCGCAGCAGCCTCCAAGAACGCAGGCTCCGTTCAGACGGTTTTTCTTTTGGCTTTCGGAGAATTCTTTTGGCTCAACAAGAAAAACGGTTTTTCCATTTTTTACGACAGGAATTCCTGCATTCACTTGTACAATTACCGGAGTGTGCGAATATCTCAGGAAGTCAGAAGCAAGTTTTTCTCCGTCTTCGAGTGAGCCTCCGCAGTTAAAACCAAGTATATCAACGTGCAGGGATTCAAGATAAGTTACAACTGTTTGAACGTCGGCTCCGGTCAAGGTGCGCAGATTTTTTTGAAAAGTCATTGACGCGATAATTGGGAGCTTTGTGTTTTCTTGAACTGCAAGAACTGCGGCCTTGACTTCGTGCAAATCGGCCATTGTTTCAATCAGCGCAACGTCGTAACCGAGCTTTTCCGCAAGAATTGCAGTTTCTTTGTAGGTTTCGTATGCCTCGTCAAAAGTCAAATCGCCCATTGGCTCCAAAAGTCTTCCGATTTGGGAAGTGTTCCAGGCTTTGAAATGTGGACGGACAATTCCTTCTGCTTCGATTTCCGAAATTGCCTCTTCCATTATTTTTATAGAAGAAGACAAATATTTTTCCGTTGAATAGCGTACGTTTTTTAATTTTAGCGGCAGCGCGCCAAAAGTATTTGCTGTCAGAACATTTGAGCCGGCTTTTAAATACATTTTGTGAATATTTTTGATTATTTCTGGATGCTCAACAGAAACATCTTCTGGAATATCATAATCGCAAATGCCGGATGCCTGAATCATTGTGCCCATTGCACCGTCCATAAAGACTGGCAGACCGTTGGAAAACTGTTCGCTTAAAAAAACTCGGAAATCTTTCTTCATAATCAGAAAAGTTTAATAAAATTTTTGATGACGTGCAATTATTGCCGCAAACGGAGTAGCAAACGGCGGATTTTTTTCAAAAGTTCATAAAAAATGTGTGTTTTTTATTATTTGTTTACAATTATATTTATATGGATAAAGTGAAATTTTCAAAAACGCCCAGGACAAGAATCTCGTTCTTTTTTCTTTTTCTGATGAATTTTTTCCGTCATGTTGAAGTTTTTTTTCTTGGTGGTGAAGAATGCCTGTGCTGCGGAAAAAACAGCGGAATAATTCCTGTTTGTAAAATTTGTCTTCAAAAACTTTTTGTTGCGGACGGAGATAGACGCTGTTCGGTCTGCGGAAAAACTCTCGTAAGCGAAATTGAACTTTGTTCGTCTTGCCGGAGCCAAAAAATTCTTTTTAGCGTGGATTCTTCTTTTTCTCTTTTTTCGTATCGGCTTTGGAAGAAAAATCTTCTTTTTGCCTGGAAAACTGAAGAAAAAAGAGTCCTTTCTCCGGTGTTTGCCTCGTTTGCTTTTAAAAAAATTGCAGAAATTTCAAAATCCTGGAATTCTAAAGGTTTGATTTTGCCTGTTGTGCCAGTTCCGCCTCGTCCTGGAAAAATTCGCCAGAAAGGCTGGGATCAAATTGATGAGCTTTGCTTTTATTTGCGGAATTTGTATGGAATTGAGATTTTGCCTTTTTTGAGGCGGCTTACCCGTTTTCAGCAGAAAAAATTGAATCGCCTGCATCGTCTTGAGCAGATAAAAAATGCCTTTGTTCTGCGTCCGCAAAAAGAAATTCAAAAATTATTAAAATCTCTTCCGGAAACTGTGATTCTTCTTGACGATGTTATGACCACAGGAAGCACTCTCGAAGCCTGCGCTTTTGAATTAAAAAAGGCTGGAATTAAAAATGTTATTGCGTTGACTTTGTTTATTGTTGATTAGGTTTGATTTTCTATTGGTTTGACGGTATAATTCTTAATAATTCGACTTTAATGTTGACTATTACAATATAAAAATAGAGGTACTTAATATTATGAAGGAAGAAATTCCAGGTTATACAGTAGCAGAAGCGGTAAAAGAAGCGCGCCGTTGTCTTAATTGTCCAAAACCGCTTTGCCGTACAGGTTGTCCAATCGAAAACGAAATTCCTCAGTTTAACCATGCGCTTGCTCAGGGAAATATTGGCGAAGCCTACAGAATCATCTCTCAAAAGAGCAATCTTCCTGCAATTTGCGGACGTGTTTGTCCTCACGAAAATCAGTGCGAAGGACATTGTGTTCTTTATAAATCAGGAAAAGGAATAAAAATCGGTCGTATTGAAAAATTTATCGCAGATTTTTATTCAGAAAATCAGCTTTCTTCAGAAAAATTAGTTCCAAAGACTAAAGGCAAGGTTGCTGTAATCGGTTCAGGTCCTGCAGGTCTTACTGTTGCCGGTGATTTGGCACGCAAAGGCTACAATGTTGTTGTTTATGAAGGCGAGTCAGAACCGGGCGGTGTTTTGCTCTATGGAATTCCAGATTTCCGTCTTCCAAAAGAGGTTGTCCGCCGCGAAATTAAAAATATCGAGGCTCTTGGTGTAACTTTTGTGTGCAATACAAGGGTCGGAACAGATATTACAATCGATAAAATGTTTGAAGAAGGTTTTGAAGCCGTATTTATCGGTGCTGGAACATCTGTTGCAAAAGGTCTTGGAATTCCTGGCGAAAATTTGAAGGGCGTAATTCAGTCTTCATATTTCCTCAGAATGACACGTCTTTTCCTTGATGAAAAAGTTGACCGTACCGAAGTTCCTGTTGAAGAAGGCGACAGAGTTATCGTAATCGGGGCAGGAAATGTTGCAATGGACGCTTGCCGCACTGCTGTTATGATGAAGGCTTCTTCTGTTGTCGACTGCTACCGTCGTACAATTGAATTTATGAAGGCTGCGCGTGCAGAATACGATGGAGCTGTAAAAGACGGTGTTGATTTTAAATGGGAATACACTCCGCTCGAAGTTGTCGGCGAAAACGGAAAAGTTACCGGTCTTAAGGTTTCAACTCCGGAAGGAGAAAAAATTCTCCCGGCAGACAAGATTTTGATTGCCGTTGGCTCAAAGCCTGCCGGCATTGTAATTTCTTCGACAACTGGAATCGATGTGGATGAATCCGGATATGTAATTACAAAACAGACTCCTTACGGCATGACTACAAAAAATGGTGTTTTTGCTGGTGGCGACATTGTTCACAAGCCTGCGACTGTTGTTCTTGCAATGCGCGAGGCAAAAAAAGTTGCACAGGGAATTGCGGATTATATCGAAGCAAGAAAACTTCTTGGAGTTTAAGTTTTAAATTAGCATGGAAAATAAATTCTCAAAATAAAGAGGTTAAAAAATGGCAGAAGGAACTCAGATTCAACTTGTAACATTTCAGCTTGGCGAGGAGCTTTATGGCGTTGATATTATGGACGTAAAAGAAATTGTAAAGGTCTGCGATGTACGCCAAATTCCGAATGCTCCTTATTATGTTGAAGGTATTTTTAACCTCCGAAGCGAGATTATTCCTGTAATGAACTTGCACAAGCGTTTTCAGATTAAAAAACTTGAAACTTCCTCAAACGAAGGAGAACTCGACGGCGGTTTTATTATTTTGAATATTGACAACAACAAGATTGGAATTATCATCGATAAAATCGCCAGAGTTGTAACCGTCGATATGTCGGAGGTAAAAGATCCTCCTCAGATGATTAGCGGAATTGGAACTGAGTACATTCAGGGTGTAATCCGTCAGGAAAACAATTATCTTATTATGCTCAATATCCGCAAACTGTTTAATCCAAAAGAACTTCAGAAAATTTTTGATTCGGAATAGATTGTTTTGGATTAAATCCGCGCCTTAAAAAAGGCAATAGATTAAAAAATAGGTTTCAGTAAAAAAATGATTCAAACATTCAGTTCTACGATACGCAGAAAAGAGATGGATGCGGTTTTAACCTGTATGGTTGACGAAAAAACTGGTCCAGGAGAACTCAATTTAAAATTTATCCAGGCGTTAAAGGAATTTTCTGGTTGTGACGGTGCCGTTGCCTTTAGAAGTCCTTCAATTGCCCTTTCTTATGCGCTAAAACCTCTTGATTTGCCTGAAAATACTTCTGTTATGATCAGCGCCCTGGCTCCTTTTTGGCAGTATGATGCAATTCAAAAACTTGGATATAAACCTCTTATTCTGGACGTTGAAGAGCAGACTGGTCTTGTAAATGCAGAAATCGTTCAAAAAGGAATAAGCGACGGCGGAAGACTCTTGATTTTGCACGAGACAATGGGAATTCTTCCTCAAATCGAGGAAATTATTTCGCTTGGAATTCCTGTAATCGAGGATATTTCCCATTCTTTCGGGGCGGTTTTGCCGGAAAAAACAGAAAATGCCGAAACTGAAGAAAATTCAGAAAAAAAAGCCGGCAAAAAACTTGAGAGAAAAGCAGGCTCGTTTGGAATTTTTTCGATTCTTGGGCTTGAAGAATTTGATACTGTGACTGGCGGTGGCGGTGCTGTTTTGATGGCTCCTCAGCGCCGGGAATGGATTGTTTTAAAAAAATATACAGATTCTGCTCCACGAACAGATATTTTGCCAGATATAAACAGTGCTCTTGCGTTTATTCAGCTAAAGGAATTCAACAGAAACGAGCAGGCAAGAAAGACTTTGTTTGCAGTTTTTCAGCGTTCTTTGATGAGTGGAAAAAACAGAACTTTTGTGAGGGACAGCGACGAGGCTTCTACAATCTGGTCTTTTCCTGTTGTTTTGAACGGAAGTGTAAAAGACGTAAAGCAGTATGCTTCTAAAAAAGAAATTGAAATTCAGCCTGCATATTCTGACAGCGTAATAGCCCATCTTGATGAGTCTCAGTTGAAGGATTTAAAGACAGCAAAGGCTTTGAATTTAAGGACGGTTTTGTTTCCTTTGTATCCGCGGCTTGGTTCAGAATCTGCCACAAAAATTGCAAAAGTTTTGGGAACTCTGCCGTAATAAAAAATGCAATAAAAAGTCAGTCCTAAAACTGAAGTTTTAATCGTGACTTTTTATGGGAGAGAATATGGTTCGTTGCTTAATCATAGTTAATACATACAAAGAAGAATCTCAAAAAATGGGGGCAGAAATAAAGTCTTACCTTGAAAAATGTGGAATTCGGGGCGATGTTTTTCTGTTCAATGGTTTTTGCGAGCAATATCCTTTTAGCGGATACGATTTTGTAATAACTTTGGGTGGCGACGGAACAGTACTTTTTGCAGCCCGTGGCTGTGCGCCTGAAAAAATTCCGATTATTCCTGTAAATTTTGGAACTTTTGGTTTTATTGCCTCTGTTCAAAAAAATGAATGGAAAGAACAGCTGCATCAATTTTTGGACGGAAAATCTTTGATTGTAAGCCGCAGTATGCTCGAAACGGAAATTATTCGCGGTGGAATGAAGCGTTTTTCGGCTGTAAGTTTGAATGATGTTGTTATCAGTGCTAAAAATTCTGCACATACGATCAATTTTGAAGTTGAATACGGAAAAACTCCTCTCGGCCGGTTTGTTGCCGACGGAATGATTCTTTCGACTGCAACAGGTTCGACGGCATATTCTGCAAGCGCAGGTGGTCCGATTATCGATCCTTATATTGATGCAATGTGCCTTACTTTAATAAATCCATTCAGCCTATCGAGCAGACCTTTGGTTTTGAGCCCGGAAAATGGTCTTTCCACAAAAATTCTTCCGAGCCGTGTAAGCGATGTAATAATTACGGTTGATGGTCAGATTCCGAACGATTTGCATGTCGACGACATAATAAAAATTCATCAGTCACCGCACAAAGCGCTTTTGGTTGGCTGCACTCAGGAAAAATTTTATAAATCATTGCGCCAGAAATTAAACTGGTCTGGAGGTCCAAATGCTTGAGGATTTAAGAATCAAAAATTTTGCCCTTATCGACAGTGCCAGCGTTGAGTTTAAAAACGGATTTACAGTTCTTTCTGGAGAAACTGGTGCCGGAAAATCGCTTTTAATCGGAGCGTTGACTTTTTTACTCGGCGGAAAAGGCGGAGTTGAACACATAAGAACTGGTTGTCAGACAGCTCAGGTTTCTGGAACTTTTTACATAAAAGGTCTTTCTTCTCCGGTTGATTCATCAAAAATAAATGAAGACGACATAAAAACACCTGCGCAATGGCTTTACGTGCATGGAATTGAGAGCGAAGATGACAGAATTCTGATTCGCCGTGCAGTTCGCGATACTGGAAAATCTGCCGCATGGATTGGCGACACTCCGGTCACTCGGGCGGATTTGGCTTCGTTTTGTAATTTTTTAATCGACATTCACGGTCAGCACGAGCATCAGTCTTTGATGCGCGTCAGTGAGCACCGAAAATTTCTTGATTCGTTTGCCGGTTTGGACGAAAAAGTTGAAGAATTTACGGCTCTTTATTCAAATTTGGTCGCAAAACGCAGAAATTTGGATGAACTTTTGTCTGACGATAAAACGCGCGCCCAAAAAATCGATGTTCTTACGTTTTCTGTAAAAGAAATAGAAGATGCAAAACTAAAAAAAGGCGAGGACAGGGAGCTTGAGGACGAAGAAAAGAGGCTTTCTTCATTTGAAAAACTTTACGAAGATATAGATTCAATCTGCCAGACTTTGGAAGGCGCGGAAAGTTCCAGCGGAGCGGTTTTGCTCTTAAAGAAAATCCGTTCTGTAGCCCAGCATGCCTGTCAGCTTGATAAAAATCTTGAATCTCTGGATAGCCGTCTTGAAAGCGCATTTTATGAACTTTCGGATATTGCAGGTGAATATTCTTCTTATAAAAATAGTCTTGTTTTTGATCCTGAGAGACTTGCTTTTGTTCAGGACAGGCTTACCTTGATTTATAATTTAAAGAAAAAATATGCTTCGTCAGTTAATGCGCCGGTTGAAGAAGTAATTCAATTCGGGCTTGATGCACAAAAAAGGCTTGCAGAGCTTAGTGGCGGCGAAAAAAACAAGGATTCCTTAAAAGCGGAAATTGCCGGGCTTGAAAAAAATGTCTATAAACAGGCAAAAGAGATTTCTGACAGCCGGAAAACTGCCGCTCAAAAAATGTCTGAGCAGGTTATGGCGATTTTAAAAACCCTGGGAATGAAAGACACCCGGTTTGCAGTTCAGGTTGCGGAAAAAAATGGTTCTCAAATCGAACAAAAATGCGGACCTTATGGAATGGACGATATTGAATTTTTGATTGCGGCCAATCCTGGAAATCCGCTTCAAAGCCTTGCAAAAATTGCTTCCGGCGGTGAATTGAGCCGCGTTATGCTTGCGCTAAAAACCGTTCTCGCGGAAACAGACAGTGTCGAAACCCTTGTTTTTGACGAAATCGATACAGGAATCGGCGGAGAAGTTGCGGTTTCTGTAGGACAGCATTTAAAAAGCCTTGCAAAAAAATGTCAAATTTTATGTATAACACATCTTGCCAGCATAGCAGTTTATGCCGATAATCAACTTAAGATTGCAAAGAGTGTTTCTGAAGGAATGACAAATACCGAAGTTGCTCCGATTGAAGGAGAGCAGAGGGTTGCCGAAATTGCGCGTATGCTTTCAGGCGATGCGGCGAGTCAGGAATCTTTGGAACACGCAAAAGCAATGCTTGCAAAATTTTCAGGTATTGGAGAAAGCTAATGGCAAAGATTTCAACAGAAAACAGAGAACTTTTTAATGCAAAAATTGTTCCCTACAAAGATGAAATAAACGCTCATCTTGAAAAAGAAAAAGAAGTTCTTGCTCTAATCGAGAAAGAAAAAAACAATGTCGGTTATAAAAAACTTTTTCTTTGCGAAGACCAGATTTATATTGCAACATTGTGGATTGCAATAAACAATCTTTCTGTCGAAATTCTTGATACTAAAAATAATGATGCCCTAAACGACGCAAGAAAATGTCTTTACAAGGCGATAATTCAGCTTGAAGAAGTTGTTACCGCTGTTATAAATTGTCCTTACAGTGAAATCGAAGACAAGGTTTCTGAAATCGAAAATACTCCTCTGGAAAAAAGATTTTATATTGTAAAAAAACTTGGACTTGCAATTCAACTTTTGGTTGACGCTTTTGGAGAAAATACAAAGTGGAAGTGGTCTTTTGTTGAACTTAGAGGCCGTTTTTGTACAGTTGCAAAAAACCTTATTCCAATGAAACAGGCCTGCAAGGATTATTTTGATCCTCGTTCTGCTGATTACGACAATACGGTTTATTATATTCGGCTTGTCCTTAAGCTTTTGGATCAGTCCGCAACTCAATACCGCGACCGGTATGAACTTTCAACGCATCGCATTGACGATATGAACGCGGCGATAAACTATCTTCTTGCATTGCGCCGGCTTCAGATTTTGTTGAGCATGAAAGATGAGGCGGAAGAAACTAAAAAGAAGGCTTTGGTTTGGAGAGAAAAACTTGAAGCAGACCATAAGTCAGGAATTGCCAGCTAAAATATGCTTAATAAAAAATTCATTCTAAAATTATTTGAAGGTTTTTCTATTCAACGATGGAACGATTTGGTCCGGCCTTTTGAACTTGTAGAAATGGACAAGGCTGCGGAACGAATGATTGTTGCGTACATAATTGGAAAGTATGAAGAAAAAGCCGGAAATAAAATTGACTGGGAATGGATTATAAACGCATCTCTTTTTGAGCTTCTAAAAAAAATTGCGCTGTGCGACATAAAAAGTCCTGTTCAGCAGATGATTCGCCGTCAGTTTCCGCAGGAATATCTAAAACTGAATGAATGGGTTCTAAAACAGTACAAAGACATAATTGAAGACGAAGCGCTTTATTCAGATTTTACACTTTATATTGCACGTACTGCCGGAAATTTTCCTATGCCAAAGGAACTTGAGCTTTCTGCGCGGGTTTTGCGTGCTGCCCATAAATTTGCCTCAATGCGCGAACTTCAGATGATTGAATGTGTAAACGAAGAAGAGCGGATTGTAAAAATCAAAAAGGATTTAAATCAGGAAATTCAAAAATACCTGGATTTGCGCGGAATGCAGCTTCTTGTTACGAGACAGCGGCCGTTCGATTTTATTATGATGATTGAACAGCTGCGTTTTCAGACAAGATGGAATCAAACTCCGAGAGTTCCAAAGACAAGCGTTCTTGGACACTGCTATTTTGTTGCTGCGCTTACTGTTCTTTTGATGAGGGACACAAAAGTTAAAATGTGTCCAAAGCGTCTTTTTAACGACTTTTTTTCGGCTCTTTTTCACGATTTGCCGGAAGCCGTAACCCGAGATATTATTTCTCCTGTAAAGCAGGCAACCGACGCTCTTCCTGACATTGTAAAAAAAATCGAGGACGAAATAGTCAACCGCGAACTTGTTCCTCTTATGGATGATTTTTATGCTGACGAAATTATTTATTTTACAAATGATGAATTTTCAAACCGAATTCAGCAGAAGCAAAAAAACGGAAATACAAAGGTTCAGAAAGTTGAATGGGAAGATTTGAATGGAAAATACAATTCCGACGAATTTAATCCTGTTGACGGAAAAACTGTCCGCCTTGCCGACCACTTGAGCGCGCTGATTGAGGCTGACCGCTCAATAAAATATGGAATTACGAGTGCGCATCTCAGAGGTGGAAGAAAACACACCTTAAACGGCTACGCAAAAGGACTTGTCATAAACGGCATAGAAATTCGAAAAATTTTTGATGATGTTGTTTCTGACTAAAAGCCGCAATTCGCTTTTTTAATTTCAATATTCTTCATTTTCTTTTATAAAAAACTGTAATTATATTTTTTTGCCTTTAAAACATATATTTTTTTGCCGAAGATATAAAAGTTATGAAGTCTGTATTTCTTAAAAATGTAAAAACCGCAATTTTTTTTACCGGAGTAAGTGTTTTTTGTTCAGGATTCCTGTTTGCCGAATTGACTCACACCGTTCAAAAAGGCGAAACTCTTTATTCAATCTCAAAAAAATATAGTACAACGGTTCAGTCGATTGCGGATGCAAACAAAATTGACGGTACAGATATAAAAATCGGACAAAAACTTGTAATTCCGGAAAAAAACGGAGCGGTTCAAGCAAAAACAAATGATTCTGCTTTAAAAAATGATTCAAAAATCGACTCTAAAACCGAAAAAAACATTCAGACCTACACTGTCAAAAAAGGCGACACCTGGTACGCAATTGCCAGAAATTTTTCGGTAAGCGTAAAGCAGCTTTACGAATTGAATGGAACTGACGAAAAATCTGGACTTAAGGTCGGCCAGAAAATAAAAATTCCGGCAGTTTCTGCGCTAGCTTCTAATCAGAGTGTAAAAAATACTGAGACTTCTAAAAATACGGCTTTAGAATCAAAAAATTCCGGACTAAAAAATCAGTTGCCGTCTGTGATTATCGACACTCATAATTATTCTGAAAAAAAAGGCGACCCGAACCTTGTCTGGCCTGTTCAAAAACCTGAAGTTACTTACGTAAACGGAAAGGTTAGCGGCGTAACACTCAGTGCAAAAAAGGACGAGCCTGTAGATGCGATAAAGTCTGGAACTGTAATGTTTAGCGGAACCTACCGCGGTTTTGGAAACGTTGTCTTTATTCAAAGCAAAACCGGTCATATTTACGCATACACCGGACTTGGAAAAGTTTTGGTTTCCAAAGGCGATTATATCGATTTTAAAACTCAGATTGGTACGGCAGGAATCAACAGCTATTCTTCAAAAAGCCAAATAAGCCTTATGGTTTTTCAGAACGGACTTCCGATTGATCCTGCAAAAGCTCCCCGTGGCTAAGTTTTTTAGGCAAAATCTGCGGTTTTGAGAATTTTTTGCCGCTTTTAAGTTGAATAAGTGGACAGTTATAATTCTTCTACTGAATCTGGATTTTTACTTTCTTCCAGACCTTCGCTGTCCAGAGAGACAAATTTAACATCTGCTTCCGATGTGATTTTTTCGCGGATGATTACCTTTAAGTTTTTGCAGACAAGGGTTGTAAGTTTTAAGGTTTGACCGAAACGGTTTGAATAAGTTGAGTCTGTCTGATCAATGTCATCTGTTTTTAGATAGATGTGGAGTTCGCTTTTTATATATTCAATCATGTCGGAAAAATTTATCCGTTTGTTGAATTCCATGTCCCGCTGAATGTAATCGATTACTTCAAAAGTCGAAGGATTGCTTTTCAGTTTTGTTTCCATTTTGCCTGCCTTATAACAATGCCTGGACTGCAAGCGAAGATGTTTGTTCTGAGCAATTTCTAAGCCTCTGTCTCTTCTTTTTTTGTGGAACCGGCATTTTTATTAAAATCTTAAATATTTCGGCACAGACTTTTGCATCGTCAAAGGCGCGATGTGCATGTCCTTTGTCAATGCTGAACTGGTCTGCAAGAAATGTCTGTTTCCAGCTTCTGTTTTCTGGCAGCATAATCCTGCTTAGTCTGAGTGTATCGACTGCGCTGTTTTGCAACGGCAAAAAACCGAGGCGTTGAGATTCTGCGTTCATAAAACGAAGGTCGAACTGCGCATTGTGCGCTACTAAAATTGTTTCTTTGCAGAAATTTCTGAATTCTGGAATGATTTTTTCTGCCAAAGGAGCATTTTCCAGCATCTGGTCGTTGATTCCTGTCAAGCCAACAATAAATGGATTTAACGGAGATTGAACTTTTATTAAAGACGAAAATTTTTCAAGAATTCCGTCCTTTGTAAATTTTACCGCGCCGATTTCGATTATGTTTGAATTTTCTGGATTTTGTCCGGAAGTTTCTGTGTCAAAGGCACAAAAAACAGCACCTTCTTCATAGAGAGAAAGAATTTTTTTGTTTGACGCAATCAAGTGCAGGTTGTTGTTCATAGATAAAACTTGGACTGCCGTTTTTGCAATTTTTTTGCCGGCAGTCCATTTTTTTTAATTATTTTGCATTTTCAAGAAGATTTTTGATTTCTTTTGAAATTGAATCGCAGCTTTCTGCTGATTCTTTTTTTGCTTCTTCAAGATTAGAAGTAACTTCTGTTCTTGAGTTGATGTAGAACTTGATTTTTGGTTCAGTTCCTGAAGGGCGTGCAGAAACAATTGTTCCGCCTTCGAGAACAAACTGAAGCACGTTTGACTTAGGAAGCGCAATTTCTGTTTTTGCAGATGGATTTTCTGGATTGTAAGAAACGCTTTCCTGGATGTCGCGGATTTCAAGAACTTTTTTGCCACCGAGAGTTTTTAAGCCTTCTGAGCGGAGTCTTGACATTATTCCTGCCATAACTTCTTTTCCGGCAGAACCTGGGAAATACTGCGAAATTGCGCGGTCTTCAAAGAAACCATATTCATTCCACATGTCGTCCAAGTGTTCGAGAATTGACTTGCCTTTTGAAGCCCAGTAAAGTGTCATTTCGGCACACATTGCGGCCGCAGAAACGCCATCTTTGTCCATTACTTCTTTTTCTACTTTGTAGCCGTAAGATTCTTCAAGGCCAAAAACGTAATTTTCCGAACCGTCTTTTTCAAATTCATCTTCAACAGCGGCAATCCACTTAAAACCTGTAAGGCATTCGTGCATTTTTACGCCGTATTTTTTGCAGATGTAGTCGCAGAACGGAGATGTTACGATTGAGCGGATTGCTGCCGGGCTTGCAGGCATTTTTCCGAGTTCTTTTCTTGAAAGAAGAACGTATTCGCACAAAAGAGCGCCCATCTGGTTTCCAGAAACGAGGACGAATTTTCCGTCTTTGCCAGGAAATGCCGTTCCAAAGCGGTCTGCGTCAGGGTCTGTTGCCATTACACAGTCAGCCTTTTCTTTTTCGCCGAGTTCAACAGCGAGTTTGAGGGCTGGAGCTTCTTCTGGATTTGGTTTTTCTACAGTCGGGAATGCGCCGTCCGGCTCTCTCTGCTGTGGAACTGTAATTACTTTTAGTCCAAGGTCGCCAAGAACTTTTTCTACGTGCATTGCGCCTGTTCCGTGGAGCGGAGTGTAGACGATTTTTACGCTCGAAGCCTTTTCTTTGATAAGTTCAGGGCGGAAAAGCTGAGCCTTGCACATTGTCCAGAATTTTTCATCAATTTCTTTGTCTATAAGAACGAGTTTTCCTGATTTGAGCGCTTCTTCTTTAGAAATTGATTTTACTTCCTTTACAGCATTCACTTCATCGATGATTCCCACGTCATGCGGCTCGATTACCTGAGCGCCGTTGTCCCAGTAAGCCTTGTAGCCGTTGTACTGAGGCGGATTGTGGGAAGCTGTAACGACAACTCCTGTCTGAGCTCCAAGCTCGCGGATTGCAAAAGAAAGTTCTGGAGTAGGGCGGAGACCTGTAAAAAGATAGGCCTTGATTCCGTTTGCGGCAAGAATAAGGGCCGTTGCTTCTGCAAAAACGTCCGAATTTTTGCGGCTGTCATAGGCGATTACTGCGCTCAAAGTGCCGTCTTTTGCTTTCTGAGGAAATGCTTTAAGAACGTAGTTTGCAAGTCCCTGGGTTGCAAGGTTTATTTCGAGAGTGTTCATGCGGTTTGTTCCGCCGCCCATAACTCCGCGAAGACCTCCAGTTCCAAATTCAAGAGTCTGATAGAATCTGTCTTCCAGTTCTTTCATATCTTCTTTTGCAACGAGTTCTTCTACTTCTTTGCGGAATCGTTCATCTTTTTCTTCTTCGATGTACTTTTTTGCACGTTCAAGAATTTCTGTTTTTTCCATAAATTTCTCCCATAAAAAGTTTTATGCTAGTGAATCTGCACGCAGAATCATTTTTGTTTCCCATTCAAGAAGTTTTTGTTCTTCTTTAGGTTTGTTTCCTTTTACATCGCACATTACGCGGAAAACAGGCTCTGTTCCGCTTCCGCGCATCCACATAAATGCGACAGGTTTTTCGTTTTCATCGTAAAAAATGATCTTGAGTCCACCTTTGCCGCTCTGTGAATAATCGTCAATGTTTTTAGTTTCAACTGTACCGTTTGTCCTGACAGCAACATAGCTTTCAAAACCGTACAGTTCCTTTAATTCATTTTTATGCAAATTCCACTGATTTTCAAATATTTTTTGAAAATTTGCCTTTAAAACTCCGTGATCCGCTGTTTTTATCTGAAGAACGGCCCTTTCTTCGCTTACGCCAGTTGTCGTGTAAACAGGCAGTGTTTCTATTATGTCGCGCAAGGTGTAGTTTTCTTTATATTTTTCCATCTGGCCGCTTGCTTCGCACCAAAGATGAAAAAGACCTTTTCTCAAAAGTCCGTTGGCTTGGTCGTCTTTTAAAATCAGAAGCTTTACAAGCGCAAAAATCGTGCAAAGAGGGTCGCGCACTGCCGCCGGATGAGTAATGTTTCCGCCGTTCGAGCCTTCGCCCAAAATGCGCACAGTCCAGCCTTCGCTTCGTTTTTCGCGCGCCAAATTTACGACATTTGCTTCGCCGACTTCGCTTCTAAAAACTTCCGCCTTAAAAGCATGTGCGATTTCTTCGATTCTCATTGATGTAGGGCCGTTTACTGCAACCCCGACTTTTTGTCCGCCAAAAAAAGAGCCGGTCTGTCCGTTTTTTCCTGATAAAAAGAGTTCTGCTTTTTTTGCAAGTCCGCAACCTTGCGAAAATTGAGCCTGATACGCAGAATATGCAAGTTCTGAAAGAACCGAAAGCGCAAATCCTTCCTGAGCTCTTAAAACCTTTGCTTTTTGTTCAATTTCGTCCCAGTAGACAATGTTTCCGCGGTCTCCGTCGCAGTCTGGCATGTAACCGAGAATGCAGTTTTTGTCGCCTGCGGCCTGTCTTTTTTCGATTTCGTGCGCGCACCAAACCAGATTTTCCGGTTCAGGAATAATTTCGTGGGCGATTTGTCCGGGAGCGCTGTTGATTGCCGTTAAAGAAATTCCACATTCGTTTAAAAATGTTTTGTCAATTGACATTGTGCGCGCAGAACCGTTCATATCTGCTACGACGCACAGCGGTTTTTGAATCAGGTTTTGTCTAATTCTTGCAAATACCGCATTTTGCACGGCAGGCTCTTTTGAGCCAGAAATTACTTCTTTTTCAAAACTTCTGTAAGTGTTTGCAGCCGAATGTTTTGTCGCGATAGATTCTGCAAAAACCCAGTCCAAGTCAATGTCAGAACATGAAGATGCCAGTTTTTGCGCGTATTCAGCAGCGTCAGGACGGGCACATTTTTTTTCAAATTCCGCAACGAGTTTTGCGTTTTCCTGTCCGTTTAAAACGCCTCCGTCATTCAGCCCGAATTTAATTCCGTTGTAGCCAATCGGGTTGTGGCTTGCCGAAATATAGACAAAACCGTCCGCCGAATGCGCATAAACCATAATTTCTGGAGAAGCAATTATTCCCGTATACGAAACTGCAATTTTTTTTGCCAGAAAAACTCTGAGCATTGTTTCTGCAATTGCAGGACCTGTAGGACGAGTGTCCATTCCAACTATAATTAAAGGGGATTTTTTTTGAGCAAGCATATAATCTGCAAAAGTTTCTGCTGCAAGCGCCGCGATTGTGCGGTTTAAATCTCCGATTTCGCCATTGTCGTCGTCTTTTTCTCCGGATTCAGCAAAAACTTTGCGCCAGCCAGACGCTGATGTAATCATCTTATGTTCCATAACAAAAATATTTTATCACCAAAAAAGACTAATCGCAATAAACTGGAAAATTCTTGTTTTTTTAATCTGGCACCGCAATTCATTTTCAAACCTGCTTTCCACGGTTCCGCTAACGCTCCATCCGCCACAGGCGGACGCTTTGCGCCGTTTCAATCAGGGGTGCATTTTTTTGTGCAGACTCAATATGCTTCCATAGAATATGTGAGGATTTTTTCTTTACCCAAAATATCTGCAACCGAAATCGTAATTCTGTTGTGTCCCTTAGGAATTGCAATTTCGCCCAAAAGCTGCCGTTTTTTGTCCGGGTAAATTACAGAAGAAGGGTAGTTGCTCTTGTTGTTTGTGCAGAGTTTTCCGTCTATGCTTACCAGCGCATCGTATGTAATTGTGTCGGCAATTGCTCCGTTTACAAGAATTGTCGTTTTGTACGGCATAGAAACCGGCTGCTGCGAGCAGTAAATAAAATATGTTCCGGAAGCGATTCTTCTGTTTGTGTCAAAATTATATTCAGTTCCTTTTTTATTTATAGCCGTAAGATTGAGAATTTCAAGCGGAAGCTCGTTTCCAAAGCGCGGCATTAAAATCCGCGGATTTACGAGCGTTTTGGCCTTTAAATCGACAACCTGAAATTCCAAAAGAGCGTTTCCTTCCTGCCAGCCGGAGCTTCCGCAGGTTCCTAGCGGAGTTGCGTTTTCAACTTCCGAAAGTTCATAGCGTTTTTCCTGATCGTCCGAATTTAAGTTTGCATAAACCGTCATCAGACTGTCATCGTGAACGAGAATCACTGCATTTCCGAGTGTGCTTTCAAAAAGAGAAGAATCCTCGTCATGTTCGCTCAAAACCGCGGTGACAGTTCCTTTGCTGGAAGTTTTAATTTCTCCGCTGTCGCTAAAAACCAGCGAAGGATTTATAACTCCGCCACGGGTGTGCGCAAAGTATGTAAAAAAAGTGTCGGACATGATTTCTTCCTGCGGCCAGTCAAAACCAAAGGCGAAAAATGGAGCCAAAACCAATGCCGATAAAAACGATATTTTTTTCATAAAAATCTGCCTCCGTTTTTACTTAAACTCAATGTCCACTCTCGAAAGCGAACTGTCGCGTCCGACAAAAAGCGAATTGTCTTTGACTGTTATGTAAGCATTTTCCGCTTTAAAGCTAAAACTTCCTGAATAAACCGAGTGTTTTTGGATTACAGAAACTGAATAAATTCCGTCATTTTTGCTAAGGACAAAGATATTTTTTTTGTCGCTGGTTTCTTCTATCGAAAGAATATTGCCTTTTACCGGAATATGCTTTGATTTTAAGGTTTTGCAGTTTAAAACGCCAAGACAGTCTTTGTGCGCAAAATAGCAGTAATCACCGTCGCCTGAAAATTTTACAAGAACCTGCTTTGTTGTGTCTGCTTCCAGATATTCATGAAAGAAGATTTTTGTAATTCCATTTTCTCTCTTTGCAAGAGTGAATCTCTGCTGTTTTTGACCGCTTACGCTCGCTGTCGTTAAGCCGTCTTCCGAAACTGCAAGGCCCAGAATTACAGGATATTTGCTTCCGCCCGGTTCATACTGGCGTTCGATTTTTCCGTCCGCGTCAAAAATAAGAATCGAGCCGTCCGCGTAGCCTGCGGCAACTTTGTCGTTTGTAGAATCCATGGCCGTAATAGGAACGTAATTTTCAAATTTCCATTTTGGCTCAAAATTTTCATTCAAAAAAACAAAACTTGTTCCGCCCGGCAACATAAGAAATTTTCTGCCCTTTTGAAAAAACGGAAAACCCTGCATTTTTAGTTCTTTTTTTTGTTTTCCTTCTTTTGATACAAGTTTTAGACTTTTGTCGCTTGTTCCGTAAATGCAGTAATCGTCTGGACTGATTGCGATTTTGTACGGAAATGTAAAAGCCTGTGCAATTTGACCGTCTTCTGTAAAAAATCCTGCGTTTTGTCCAAGTTTGAACGGAATATATTGCGAAGGTTCAGTTTTGTCTGAATCTGGAGAAGGTTTGTTGCAGTCAACCGTCCATTTTGTCGCAAAATGGATTTCTTTGGAAAGAGGCTTTATTGCAAAAAATGTATATGCGAGCACAACCGTTGTGCATATCGTAGAAATTGGATTTAGTTTTTTTAGCATGATTATTTTTATGGTATAATGATTAAAAATTATGGTCAAGTTTGATAAAAAAATGTTTTTTTTATCAGTGCTGTCTTTTATTTTGCAATAAAGTCGAAGAGAATGTATTTACTTGACAAAATACCGTTCTAAATGCAAAATATGCAAAAGATTGTTAAGATTTTATAAAAAAATGGAGACAAAAAGTGGAAGACGATATCCTTACAATTGAAGAAGTTGCAAAATATCTGCGTGTTTCTGAACGCACTGTTTATGACTGGGCTCAAAAGGGCGAAATTCCCGCTGGAAAAATTGGAACGGTATGGCGTTTTAAAAAATCAGAAATTGAAAAATGGGTAAACGAACGTCTTTCTTCAAATATCAAAAAAGAAGAAAACAATCCTGAAGTAATCGTAAAGAACATTCTTTCACCAGACCGCATTGTTTTTATAAATCATACTACAAAACGCGATGCCCTTGTTGAACTTGCAAACAATTTGAGCACAGCTCCGCAGGTAAAATACAGCGACGAGCTTGTTACAGAGATTTTAAAGCGCGAGGAACTTATGTCTACAGCAATAGGCCGTGGAATTGCAATTCCTCATGTGCGCCTGTCTTCCGTAACAGACCTTGTAATGAGCGTTGGAATCTGCAAAAAAGACATAATCGACTATCAGTCAATTGATGAAATCCCTGTAAGAATTTTGATTATGATTGCGGCGGCTTACAATCAGCACACATATTACCTTCAGACGCTGAGTTTTTTCAGTTCAAAATTAAAAGAAAAGGCTCTGCGCGACAAGCTTCTTGACGCTTCAACTCCAGAAGAAGCATACGCTCTTTTAACACAGGAGTAGTTTTTGCCAGAACAGAAAAAATTGTTTTTCTTTTAGACTATTCGTAGAGTTCTACAGGAATCCAGTTTTTTCTGTCCTGCATGTCTTTTGCAATCATTCCAAAAGTTAGATTTTTTGCCGTAGTTTCTCCAAAAAGATATTCTTTTCCGTCGAGACTGTAGGTTTGTCCCTGTTTTCCCGGCAAATTTATTCCTACCATAGCATGGCTGTATTGAGTGCTTATGAACATAATTGAATCCAGCCCAAGGTTTTTGTAAAGAAGCATTAAAAGCATTGAGCGGCTGTCGCAGTCAGAGCCTGCTCCTTCGAGCGTCGCCGGAATATTTGTAAAATCGGCGCGGTCAGAAGAAGATGATTTTCTTTCGTAGTTAAAATTTTGCGTCCAGGTTAAAAGTTTTTGCGCGAGCGCTGCTTCCGGAAAATCAGGGGATTCTTTTTGGCAATCTTCTGCGAGCGCGTTGGAAATGTCAAATGCCGCTCTTTTTGTGCGCCCCATTCCGTCTTTTGCAATTATTCTGTAAAAACGCTGCCAGGCTTCTTTCCAGCATTTTTGGTTTACAAACAGTTTAAAAACTGAAAATTCCCGGTCAACGACAAACTGGTTTGCTTCGGAATCTTCTTTGTCCAGAACCGTGTTTATTTTTTTTCCGGCAATTGTGAGCGTTATGTTTTTTTGTCCGGCTTTTGGAAAGGCGAATGCGGTTATAAGCCCGCTTTCCTTAAAGCTTCCGCGGTCGACCATTATGCTGTCTAATATAGAAAGAATAAACTGCTCGCAGTTGTATGCCTTGTCTTCCGGGGCAAACGATATAACTGTCAGAAAGCTTTTTTTGTCTGGAAGGGGAATTGAAGTTCCCCAGCCGCACATTTTTGTGCCAAGGGCTTTTTCGCTTATTGTAATCTGAGAAACGGCGCATTCTCTGTTGCGCCATTTTGCCGTAGAAATTTCTCCTGTTGCGGAAAGTTTTTCCAAGGTCTTGTAAAGAGCTTGTGTGCTGTTTTGAAAATTTTCCTGGGGCCAGACTTTTATTGCGGTTTGAACTGGAAGAAGCTTGTGCGTAAAAAGAATTGAGCTTTCGTCTTCCGTCATGTCTGAAATTTCTGACATTTCTGGAAAATCTATGCTGTAACCGTAAACAGAACTTGAGACCAGTTCTGAAAACGAATAAAAACTTGGAAAAATTAAAAAGAATGCTGCAAAAATCGGGCGGATAAAAGTTTTGCGGAATTTTTTCATAGCTTTGGCACTTCCATAAAATACTAGTCTAAAAAATACTTTTTTTGTAATATAGGCAACTGGACAAGGGATTGTAAGGGCGCGCGAGGCGCGTTCCAAAAAAATGTGATTGCGCCTTGCGGAATTACTTTTTTTGGAATGACAACCCTGAAAAGCCCGGTTTTTGCGCAGGCAAAAATGGCCCCAAAAATTCAAAAAAATACTTACAGATTGATAATCGGATGAAAAATATTCAAATTGTATATGAAAATGAAGAAATTCTTCTAATAAATAAAGAAGCTGGAATGAGTGTTCAGGGCGGTGCTGGAATTGCGCATCCTTTGGACGAGGAACTTTCCAAGCAGCTTGGGTACAAGGTTTTTTTGGTTCACAGGCTCGATAAGGAAACGTCCGGACTTATGGTTGTTGCAAAGTCGGCGGCCGCGGCAAACAAATGGATTGGCCTGATTGCAGGAAGACAGGTAAAAAAAGAATATACGGCTGTATGTTTTGGGCTGCCTTGCGTAAATGGAAAAACGGCTTTGGCTGGAACTTTAAAAGACAATGTTGTAAAGGCTGGACGGGAATTGAATGCTGTTACGGATTTTAAGGTTTTAAAATCTGGAAAAGTAAAAATTGTTTCGGAAAGCGAAATTGCCGTTAAAAATACGGAAAACGCTTTTGAAAGTGAAGAAATTGAGCTTTCTGTTTTACATCTTACGCTTGGAACCGGAAGAATGCACCAGATAAGGATTCATCTTGCAAAGGCCGGCTGTCCGATTGTTCAGGACGATAAGCACGGAAACTTTAAGTTGAATAAAAAGGCTCGGAAACTCGGTCTTAAAAGGCTTTGTCTTGCCGCGATGACGATAACTCTTCCTGTCGATGGAAAAAAAACTGTTTTTAACGTGGAGTTGCCGGAACATATAAAAAAGGCGGTTGAACTTTTGTAGTTTTTTGTTATATAAGGAATTGCACTTGACACTTTTCTGTTAAAAGCGTAAATTATATTAACATTTTAATAGTAATATTTAAATGGATCCGCACAAACGGGTCCTTTTTTATTGCCGGAGCAAAATTACAGAGATTATGGATTACATACCTTTAAATTCTTATCCGCATTATCAGGAATGTGAAAACGTTGCTTCTTCGCTTGGTTATCATCTTGTTGAATTGAAATTGTCTAAGCAGGGAAGCACAACTCATATTCTTGCCGTAATTACAGGAGATGATCCGACTGTGAATATCGGCGTAAATGACTGCTCGAAGGTGCATCATGCGCTTCTTCCAAAAATTGAAGAAATTCTTGGAACTGATGATACTTACATGGAACTTACTTCTCCTGGAATGGAGCGGAATATTAAAAATGCGGCTGAATTTGCGCTTTTTAAGGGACGTCAGGTTCGGGTTTGGGATAAAACAGTTACGGATTGGGTCGGTGGAAAAGTTGTTTCTTCTGACAATGCTTCGATAACGCTCGAAGTTGAAAATCCGGATGGTTCTGTTGAACAGAAAACTGTTTCTTATACAGATATAGCAAAAGCAAAATTTATTCATTTGTAATTGCAGAATTGAATTTTTTGGGAAGCCTCTAAAAAAAGGGGGCGACCGTTAATTTTTTTTCTACTTCAAAAGGGAGAAATAATATGTCAGAAATGTCAGAAGCGATTCGTGAACTCATCGAAGAAAAGGGAGTTTCTGTAGAATCTGTTAAACAGACTGTGGAGTCTGCAATCAAGGCGGCTTACAAAAAAACTTTCGGAACAGCGGACAACTGCGAGGTTCACTTTGCAGATGATTTGTCGGATGTTTCGGTTTACTCGAAAAAAGTAATTGTAGACGGTGTTTATGATCCTGTGACAGAAATTGAACTTGAAGATGCGCTCAAAATGAGCGAGGAATGTGAAGTTGGAGACGAAATCCTTATTCTCGTAGATCCAAAAACTTTTGAGCGTTCTGCTGTTTCTACAGGAAAACAGGCTGCTCATCAGGGATTGAGCGAAAGTTTTAAAAACAATCTTCTGGCAGAAAATAAAGACAAAATCGGCGAAGTTATCATTGGATATTATCAGCGCGAACACAACGGAAATATTTACGTTGATCTTGGTAAAGTTGAGGGAGTTCTTCCTAAAAAATATCAGAGTTCACGCGAAATTTATCAGAAAAATGACAGAATTAAGGCTATCGTCGTTGACGTAAAACCTACTTCTTCGGGAGTTCAGCTGGTTTTGAGCCGCACTGATCCAAAATTCGTGCAGTCAATCATTGAGCTTGAGGTTCCTGAGCTTGAAGATAAGACAATTGGAATTTACAAGATTGTTCGTGAAGCCGGCTACCGCACTAAGATTGCCGTTTTCTCTAACAAGGAAGATGTGGATCCTGTAGGCGCATGTGTTGGTCTTAAGGGTGTTCGTATTCAGAATGTAATCCGCGAGCTTGAGGGTGAAAAAATCGACGTTCTGCGCTATGACCAGAATCCTGTTGAATTCATTAAAAACGCGCTCTCTCCTGCCGAAGTTGAGAAAGTTTTGATTACGGACGAAGAGAAAAAACAGGCTCTTGCAATTGTAAACGAAAGTCAGTTCTCTCTTGCTATCGGAAAATCGGGTATGAACGTTCGTCTTGCAAACCGTCTCTGCGACTGGTCAATCGACGTAAAAACCGAAGAACAGGCTGCGGAAATGGATTTGAGCCAGTTCTCTACACGCAAGGCCGCAGAAAATCTTTTCAACAATTCTTCTGAGAAAGAAAACGCTGGTTCTGAAGAAAGCGAGCCAATTTCGACAATTTCTGAATTGCCTGGTGTTGATGTTGATGTTGCTTCAAAACTCAAGGCTGCCGGATTTGATGATATTCAGACTTTTGTTGATTCGTTCGATTCTGATTCAATCAAGGTTGAAGGCGTAACTCAGGAAGATCTTGAAAAAGTAAATTCAATTGTTCGCGATGTAGTTGAATTTGTTGAAGATGATTCTGAAAAAACGGAAGAAGAAAAGCCTGGGCAGGAAGAAGAGGAAGAATATTTCTGTCCTGAATGTGGCGCAAAAATCACTTTGGATATGACAAAATGTCCAAAGTGTGGCGTAGAATTTGAATTTGAGTAATAAAAAACGGTAGAATAAAAAGTCTTTGAAATTTTAATATCGAAGGCTAAAAGAGTAGTGCGAGAAAAATTATAAGGGGAAAAACGAGAAAATATGGCTGAAGAAACAGAGAAAAAGCCCGGATTTGTATTGAATAAGAAAAAAACAGAACCAGCAGAAAACAAAGCGACTGCTGCGGTTTCTGCAAATTCAAGTACACCGGAAAAGAAAAAAATTGTAGTCGTAAAGAGAAAAGCGCCTGCACAGGCTCAGGAAAGTGCGGCTGAAAACGGAGAAAATAAAAAACGTCCGGTTCCAGTTGTAAAAAAATCTCCTGCACCGGCAGCGGCAGCTCCTTCTGCTCCTCGTCCTCAGCAACAGCGTCCTGCTGGACAGACTCGTACTACTTTTGAAATCGGCTCTGCAAGACCAAATGTAAAAGCCGGTAATCTTTCAACTCCAAACCGTCAGCGCAACGGCGGATACAACCGTGGTCAGAACGGTGGTTATGGCAATCGCGAAGGTGGCTATAACGGCGGTTATGGAAACAGAAATTATAACAATAACGGTCAGCGTTCCGGAGGTTTTTCTGGAGCACAGGCCCGCGAAAATTATCAGAACCGCGACAGAAACGGTCAGGGCGGTGGATTTAACCGTCAGGGCGGATTCAACCGCGGTCCAAACGGTCAGGGCGGATTTAACCGTGGACCAAATCAGGGTGGAAGACCGGGATTTGGCAGCCGTCCGGGATTTGGCGGTGGAAGACCGGGATTTGGAGGAGCACCAGTTGCATCTGCAATTCCTGAGCAGAAAGGATCTGGAAAGAAGGCATTTAAAGGCAAAAAACAGGTTTACAACAACCGCAAGGACAAAGAAGAGCTTTTTGACGAAGAGGAACTTTACAAGAAGAAGGCAGTTACTCCTGCAAGCGTAGTTCCAAAATCAATCGATATTATGGAATCTGTTTCGATTTCTGATTTGGCAAAGAAAATGAACCTTAAAGCCAGCGAAATCATCGGAAAACTTATGTCGATGGGAATGATGGTTACAATCAACCAGAGCATTGACTCTGACACTGCAACCCTTCTTGCCGCCGAATACGGCTGTGATGTCCATCTTGTTTCTCTTTATGACGAAACCGTAATTGAAAGTGACAAGGGTGAGGAAGGAAATGAACTTCCTCGTCCGCCAATTGTTACTGTAATGGGACACGTTGACCACGGTAAGACAAAAACACTTGATGCGATCAGAAAGACAAATGTTGCGGCAGGTGAAGCCGGCGGAATTACACAGAAAATCGGTGCTTATCAGGTTAAGACTGAAAAGGGCGTGATTACATTCCTCGATACTCCTGGACACGAAGCCTTTACAATGATGCGTGCCCGCGGTGCTCAGATTACAGATGTCTGTGTCCTCGTTGTTGCCGCAGATGACGGTGTAATGCCGCAGACTCTCGAAGCCTTAAGCCATGCAAAAGATGCAAAGGTTCCGATTATCGTTGCAGTTAACAAAATTGATAAACCGGATGCAAATCCTGACCGTGTAATGACGCAGCTTTCTGAACAGGGACTTACTCCTGAAGAATGGGGCGGCGACACTCAGTACGTAAAAATTTCTGCTCTTAAGGGCGAAGGAATCAGCGAACTTCTCGACGCAATCCTCCTTCAGGCAGAAATGCTTGAATTAAAGACTCATTGGGATACACGCGCAGAAGGAAAAGTTATTGAATCTCATGTTGACCAGGGACGCGGTGTTATTGCCGATGTTATGGTTCAGAGCGGTACGTTGAAAGTTGGAGATCCGTTTGTTGCCGGAATTTATTCTGGAAAAGTACGTGCAATGTTCAACGACCGCGGAGAAAAAGTAAAAGAGGCTACTCCTTCAATGCCAGTTGAAGTTCTCGGTTTGGACGAAATGCCGAATGCCGGAGATCCGTTCCAGGTTACAGAAACTGAACGCGATGCCCGCGATATTTCAAACAAACGTCAGGAACTCAAGCGTTTTGAAGCAGCAAAGGCTGTTAAGAAAGTTACATTGGACAACCTCGTTTCTACAATCGAAGCAAGCGAAGTAAAAGAATTGAAGGTTATCATTAAGGCTGACCTCCAGGGGTCTGCAGAGGCTTTAAAACAGTCTCTCGAAAAGCTTTCAACTCAGGAAATCCGCTTGAACGTAATTCATTCTTCTGCCGGAGCTATCAACGAAAGCGATGTTACTCTTGCGGCCGCAGACGAAAATGCAATCATTATTGGATTTAATGTTCGTCCAACGGCAAAAGCTAAGATGCTCGCTGATGAAGAAAAAGTAGAAATCAGAAAATACAACGTTATCTATAAGTGTGTTGAAGAAATTCAGCAGGCAATGGAAGGAATGCTCCGTCCAGATACAATCGAACAGAATATCGGTATGGTTGAAGTTCGCAACACATTCCGTGTTCCAAAAGTTGGAGTTATTGCAGGATGTTCAGTTACAGAAGGTCTTGTTAAAAAATCAGCAACTGTTAACCTTATCCGTGACGGAATCGTTAAATGGACAGGAAAAATTTCTTCGCTCAAACGTTACAAGGACGATGCAAAAGAAGTTAAGGCCGGTTTTGAATGTGGTATCGGTCTTGAAAACTGGCAGGACATTCAGGTTGGCGACCAGCTTGAAATTATTGAATACGTTGAAGTTGCAAGAAAACTTGGCGAATCTCTCGTAGACGAAAAAGCCGAAGCAGAAGCAAAGGCTAAAGAGAGAATTGCCGCTGCAAAAGCCGAAGCAGAAGCCGCCGCAGCACAGGTTGCCGCAGAAGAAGCAGAAGCAAAGGCTAAGGGAAAAGCAAAAAAAGCAGCTAAAGAAAAGTTAAATTCTTCATTTGTTCCGAAGGGAGATGCTGAATAATGGGTGAATTTAGACTTGCCAAACTGGGGGAGCAGATTCGCGGTGAAATTGCACTGCTTATCAGCACCCAGAAAATAAAAGATCCGCGTGTTTCAACTTTTTTGACGATAAACCGTGTGGAAGTTGCCGCGGATTTGGCTTATGCAAAAGTTTATGTTTCGAGTTTTTTGCCAGAAGGACAGATTTTGAAAGGAGTTGCCGGGCTCAACAGTGCGGCAGGATTCATTCAATCGTCAATCGCAAAAAAACTTACAATTCGAAAATTTCCAAAACTCAGCTTTATTGCTGACAGTTCAGTAAAGGAAGGCTTTGAGATGGTAAATAAATTGAACCGTCTTGAAGCTGAGGAAAATGAAATCCGCAGACAGCAGACAGACGGGCAATAGCGCAAACTCCGGAATTTTGCTTTTAAGCAAGCAGTCCGGAGAAACGAGTTTTGCTTCTTTATCGGCAGTAAAAAAATCTCTTGGTACAAAAAAAGTCGGTCATACGGGAACATTGGATTCCTTTGCAGACGGACTTCTTGTCGTTCTTACCGGACATTTGACGCGTCTGGTTTCTCATATTACGAATTTTGGAAAAACTTACCTTGCATTGATTGAATTCGGCTCAGAAACCGACACCCTCGATCCGACCGGAAATGTAATAAAAACAGGAAGAATTCCGGACGAAGAAGAAGTTCGTACGGCTTTGAAAAAATTCAAGGGAGAAATTGATCAGGTTCCGCCAAAATTCAGCGCGCTTCACGTAAATGGAAAAAGGGCCAGCGACCTTATGCGAAGCGGCGAAGAAGTTGAACTTGCGCCAAGAAAAATCACAATTCATTCTATTATATTGCTCGATTTTTTTGAAAAATATGCTCTTGTCGAAGTCAGCTGTTCAAAAGGAACCTATATCCGCTCTCTTGCCCGCGATATTGCAAAAGAATGCGGAACTGTCGCTCATTTGAGGGCTTTGCGCCGGACTGGGGTAGGACCTTTTTATTTGAAAAATGCGGCAGGTCATGAAGATTTGGAAGAATTTACGATTTCAAACCTTGTATATGGCGAAAAAAAATCTCCAAAAAACAGAAAAGAAGATCCTGGTTTTGCAGAACAGGTAAAAAATTCAACTTATCCTATGACGGCAGAAATTGCGCGTTTATGCGGATTTTCTCCGGCCATGCTTTGCACAGGCTATGTTCAGGATTTTGCCAACGGACGGCTTTTGAGAAGACATTCGTTCTATTTTGAAGAAAAAACTCCGGAAAACTGTGAGCTTGCGGTTTTTTACCCTGATTTAAAGTTTGCAGGAACAGTAAAAAGAAACGGCAGAAAATTCAGTTACGGTTTTGTAATTCCGCCGGAAGAGCAAAAACTGAAAATATATTCCTGGGAGCAGGTTGTAAACGGAAAACCCTTGAAGGATTTTGAAAATCAGGAAACAGCCCTTAGCATTGGAAGTTTTGATGGAATGCATATCGGGCATGATTCGATTTTTGATTCGATTCTTGAAAAAAAACAGCTTGTGCCGGGAATTGTCACTTTTAGGCATACTACACGGCTTGAGAAATCTGGAAAAGATTTTAGCGGAGAGGTTTCATCGCTCTCTCAAAAGCTGGAATTCTTTATGCGAAAAGGATTTGAGTTTGTCGTTGTAATTGACTTTTCTGACGATTTTACTAAAATACAAGGGAATGATTTTCTGTCAATCTTAAAAAATAACTGCAATGTAAAATATCTTGCCGAAGGTGAGGATTTTAGATGCGGTTACAAGGGTTTGACCGATATTCCTGCTCTAAAAGAATTTTGTGCTAAAAATCAAATCGAGCTTAATGTTGTCAGTTTTGTTGATTATTCTGGCAAAAAGGTAAGTTCTTCGAGAATTCGGGAAGACGTTCTTGATAAAAAGTTTAATGAAATAAGCATAATGCTTAAAAATCCGTATACGATTGACTGTGCGGGTTTTGAATGGTACAGGGAAACGATAGAAGGAAAAAATTATCTGACCGCAAAAAAACACGGAATTCAGATTTTTCCGCCTGACGGTGAATACACTGTCAAAATAAAAATGGTAATTTCTGGAAGCGAAGAGATTTCCGCAACAAAAACTGTAGCCTGTAAATTAGATTCCGGTTTACTTCGCGTGCTGGATTCTGATGGATCGCTCAGAGGCTTTGTGCGGGCAATTCAATTTGGTTACCCAGAGAAATAAATATTTTAAGGAGTAAGTAAAATGCTTACAAAAGAAGAATCAGCTGCAGTAATCAGCAAATTTGGCAAAAACGAAGCCGACACAGGAAACACAAAAGTTCAGATCGCTCTCCTTACTGAACGTATTAAACAGCTTACAGTTCACTGCCAGCACTTCCCAAAAGACGCTGGTGCATCACGTGGATTGCTCAAAGTAATCGGACAGCGCCGCAAGTTGCTTAAATATCTTCAGAGAAAGGATTTGGAAGTTTACCGCCAGCTTATTAAAGAACTTGGTCTCCGCAAATAATAAACCGTGGAGGTGTAAGTAATGGCAGTAAATAGAGTAACTTACAAAATTGGTGATGAAGATTTAATTCTCGAAACTGGAAAAATCGGTAAACAGGCAAACGGATGTGTTTATGCGCAGTATGCAGGAACTTCTGTAATTGCAACTGTATGTGCCTCTTCCGAAGTAAAAGAAGGATTGGACTTTGTCCCGGTTACTGTTGAATACAACGAAAAATATTATGCCGCAGGAAAAATTCCAGGAGGCTTTGTAAAACGTGAAGGTCGTCCAAAGGACAAGGAAATTTTGGTTTCTCGTCTTATTGACCGTCCTATGCGTCCTCTTTTTGAACCTGCATTCGGTCGTGAAATCCAGATTGTTCCGACTTGTGTTTCTGCCGACGGAATCAATCCACCGGACATTCTTGCAGTAATTGCTTCTTCTGCAGCAGTATCAATTTCTGATATTCCATTCCATGGACCTGTTGCGGCGGCAAGAGTTGCTTACATTGACGGACAGTATGTAATCAACCCGACTTTCTATCAGCAGGAAAAAGCTCAGCTCGAAATCGTTGTTGCCGGAACAAAAGACGGATTTACAATGGTTGAAGGCGGTGCAAACGAAGTTAGCGAAGAAGTAATGCTCGGCGCTCTTGAACAGGCTCAGGGCTTTATTACTGCTATGTGCGAACTTCAGGAACAGCTTGTTGCAAAATGTGGAAAAGAAAAACTTCCGCTTGCTCCGCTTAATGTTGAGCTTGCAAACAAAGAGCAGATCATTGCAGATGCAACACCTCTCCTTGAAAAAGCATGTTTCCAGGACGGAAAAATGACTCGCGGTAAGGCAATTGCCACAGCAAAAGAGCAGGTTGCACAGAAATATGCTGAACAGTTGTCAGATGAAATTCAGAAAAAGCTTTTTGATTCTTGTTTTGATGATATTCAGTACAATTTGCTCAGAAAGAGCATTTTGGACAAAGGCTTGAGAATTGATGGCCGTAAATGTGACGAAATTCGTCCGATTACTTGCGAAGTAAACGTTCTTCCTCGTCCACACGGTTCTGCGCTTTTTACACGTGGCGAAACTCAGTCTTTGGCAGTTTGTACTCTCGGTACAACGCTCGATGCTCAGGTTTATGACGATATTGATGGAGAAAGAAGCGAAAACTTTATTCTTCATTACAATTTCCCTCCATATTCGGTTGGAGAAGTTGGACGTCTTACAACAGGTCGTCGCGAAATTGGACACGGAAACCTTGCCCGCCGTTCTTTGGCAGCCATGGTTCCACCAGTTACAGAATTTCCTTATACAGTTCGCGTAGTTTCTGAAATCATGGAATCTAATGGTTCTTCTTCTCAGGCTTCTACTTGTGGCGGTTGTCTTGCAATGCTCGCTGCTGGTGTTCCTATGAAAAAAATGGTTGCAGGAATTGCAATGGGTCTTATTACAGAACCAGAAGGCGACAATCCTTACGGAAATTACAAGATTCTTTCTGATATTCTTGGTGAAGAAGACCATCTCGGTGATATGGACTTTAAGGTAGCCGGAACAAAAGACGGAATTACTGGTTTCCAGATGGATATTAAGATTGCCGGTGTAACAACACAGATTATGAAAGAAGCTCTCGCTCAGGCAAAAGCCGGACGCTTGCATATTCTTTCAATCATGGAAAAATGCATCGACAAACCTCAGCCAATCAGTCCGTTTGCACCAAAAATCTTGACTATGAAAATTAGTCCAGATAAAATCGGCGCTTTGATTGGACCTGGCGGAAAGAACATTAAGGCTCTTTGCGCACAGTACGGTGTTACAATCAACACAGAAGATGACGGAACTGTTCAGATTTACGGAAAAACCGGAAAATCTGCTGAAGAGGCAAGACTTGCTGTAAAAGGCATTTGTGAAGATCCTGAGATTGGAACAATTTACAACGGCACTGTAAAACGCATAATGGATTTTGGTGCTTTTGTTGAAATCTTGCCAGGAAAAGAAGGCTTGTGCCACATTTCTAAACTTTCAAGACAGAGAGTTGAAAAAGTGTCGGACGTTCTTAAAGAAGGCCAGCAGATTCCTGTAAAACTTCTTGAAGTAGACAAAATGGGAAGATTGAATCTTTCTTATATTGACGCGCTTGAAGAGCAAAAAAAATAATTAACGCTTAAGATGTTAAATTATTAAACAAAAAATGGCTGTTTGAAGTTTGATTTTCAGACAGCCATTTTTTTGTCAAAATCTCCCTGTTATAGAAAAAAAAGTTAAAATCGTTTATACTTTTAAAGATATGAAAAAAGGTTTTGATAACGATAAATATTTGAAAATTCAGTCTGAACACATTAAAGAGCGTATTTCGCATTTTGGAAACAAGCTTTATTTGGAATTTGGCGGTAAACTTTTTGACGACTTTCATGCAAGCCGGGTTTTGCCGGGGTTTGAGCCAGACAGTAAACTTAAAATGCTTTTGCAGCTGGCTGATATGGCAGAAATTATAATCGTAATCAGCGCATTGGACATTGAAAAAAACAAAGTTCGCGGCGACTTGGGAATTACTTACGACAAAGATGTCTTTCGTCTGCGTCAGGAATTTATGGACAGAGGGTTATTTGTAGGTTCTGTTGTTATTACGCATTATTGCGGACAGGAAGGAGCAAAGGCCTTTGCTAAACGTCTTAAAAAACTTGGAATAAAGTCTTATTTCCATTATTTGATAGAAGGTTATCCGAACAACGTCGCTCTTATCGACAGCGATAAAGGATATGGAAAAAATGATTATGTAGAAACCTCACGTCCGCTTGTTGTTGTTACAGCCCCAGGACCTGGTTCTGGAAAAATGGCTGTCTGCTTAAGCCAGCTTTATAACGAAAATGTTCGCGGTGTAAAAGCAGGCTATGCCAAGTTTGAAACGTTCCCTATTTGGAATCTTCCTCTAAAACATCCTGTAAACCTTGCTTACGAAGCGGCAACTGCCGATTTAAACGATGTAAATATGATTGACCCATGGCATCTCGAGGCTTATGGAGTTACGACTGTAAACTACAACCGCGATATAGAAATTTATCCGGTATTGGATGCGATCTTTAAGGGAATTTTTGGAGAAAATCCATATAAATCGCCGACAGACATGGGCGTAAATATGGCCGGCAACTGTATCTTTGACGACGAAGCATGCTGCTATGCAAGCCGTCAGGAAATTATCAGACGCTACTATACCGCATTGTGCAATCTTGCTGACGGAAAGTGCGAAGAATCCGAGATTAACAAGCTTACTCTTTTAATGCAGCAGGCAAAGATAACTCCGGCCGACCGTCTTGTTACTGTTGCCGCAAACAAACGTGCAGAAAAATCCGGACTTCCAGCAGCCGCAATCGAACTGAACGACGGCACAATAATCACTTCAGAAACCTCTGATTTGCTTGGAACTTGCGCGGCCCTCGTATTAAACGCAATTAAACATCTTGCTGGAATAGACCACAGCGTAAAACTTATTCCTGCTGCAATGATTGCGCCGATTCAAAATATGAAGGTGAACTATTTGCAGGGAAATAATCCGCGTCTTCATACAGATGAAGTTCTGGTAGCGCTTTCTATGCTTAGTCCAAACGACGAAAACTGCAAAAAGGCTCTTGAACAGCTACCTGCTTTAAAAGGCTGTCAGGTTCATACGAGCGTAATGCTTAGCGAAGTAGACCGCAAGATTTTTAAAAAACTCGGCGTCGATTTAACAAGCGATCCTGTAAAAAAACGCTAGGCTTGTGTCTTAAGCGGTAAATGCACGGGCAGATACGGAAAAGTTCTATGACCGATGTTGAAAATCTTGAAAAACTTATAAAAGACATTTTTAATGTTGAAAAAGTCGTAAAAAACAAGAAGAATACAAACAAATGCATTTCGCCGCTAAACAGTGAGCCAAAGAATCTTTTTGCCGAAAACTTTATAAAGCGGCTCAAACGCCTTCAAAAAAAGTATTCGGCGGACAGACAGACAATTATTCAGATTACAGAGAAAGTAAAGAACATAGCGGAAGCAAGAAATTCAAGATGGGCAGGACCTTATTCTGAACTTGTTGCCTTGGATTTTTATTCGCAGTTTTCGGAATTCTTTAATCTCAGCTACATAAATATTCTTCCTGTCGAAAAGCACAAAAGCGCAATTCCTTCAAAAATCGGGCACACTCAGACAATAGACATAGATTTGTGCCTGCACTTTAGACACTACGACATTTTTACGGACGTAAAGTCATTCAACTGCATTCATCAAAATATTCTTGAGGAAATTTTTGAACGTGTTGAAGAATATGCAATGCTTTCGTTAAAAAAATCTGTAATGATTGGAGCGGATAACCGCTCGGAAATCGATTATTCAGAGGTAAAGAAAAACCTTGGTGTTGAAAAAGTGCGGATTTTTCGGGCTTTGGTACAGGCTGTTTCGGAGAATAAGCGTGTTTTAAAATATACTTCTCGTTCAGGAATAGATTTTACATTCAGAATTCAGTACACCGACATTTTGACAACAGTCGCAGAATATTCGCCGTTTGCTATGGCAGAAGCTTATAAGTTTAAGTTTTTGGACTACGGTTCAAAACTTTTGGACAACGAATATTCGGTCATTACAATCGTAAAAAATCCGTGGTTTAATAGCGAGACAGTTGATTTTGGCGACTTTAACAATCTTTTTTACCGTTCACTCGCACGCCGTACATTTATCGAACTGAACCGAATTGACGAAAAAGCCTGTGAACATTCCGGGGCATATTGCTCAACACAGCTTACGGTAAAAGAAGTTGCACAAAACCTCGCAGGAATTATTTTTATCGACGATAACAGCGCAACCGAAAAAATGCAAAAATCGCTATATAACGCCTATTTTTATATGAACCCGAACTATAAAAACAAGACGCCTCTTACGATTCGCAAAATGGAAAAATACTTTAGAAACTCCCGCGAAATTCAAATTCAAGATTTTGACGACTTTAAATGGGACAACTATTAGCAAGAAAACGCCTGTTTGCACCAAGTTGATTGCACGGCCGTTAGATTGATTGTACTTTTCACAAGAGCGCAAATTCATTAAAATGTCAAAGATTCTTCTATATAAAAAGTTTTGTTTAGTAAGAGGTAATATATGTTAAAATTACAGGGTGCATTTACAGCCATGATTACACCGATGAAGTCTGACTGTTCTGTTGATTATGAAGGCTTTAGAAAAACTGTAAAATTCCAGCTTGAGCAGGGCATTGACGGTCTTGTTCCGCTTGGAACTACAGCAGAAACTCCAACTCTCGACGAACGTCCGGGACAGGAAGAAGACCAGCTTATTTCTATTGTAATGGAAGAAGTTAGAGCGTTTGAAAACACAACTGGAAAACATATTCCTGTAATTTTAGGAGCAGGCAGCAACAATACAAAAGATGCAGTTGCTTACTGTGAACGCGCAAAAAAAGCAGGTGCAGACGCTGCGCTTGTTGTTACCCCGTATTACAACAAACCTTCAAAAGAAGGCATTTACCAGCACTTTGCAGCTGTAAGCAAAGTTGGAATTCCAATCGTAGTATATAACATTGCCGGAAGAACTGGCGTAAATATTACAACAGATACACTTGCACGCATTGCGGAACTTCCGAATATTGTCGGCGTAAAAGAGGCAAGCGGCAATATCAATCAGATGATGGAAGTAATTGCCACAATCAAATCTAAAAAGCCAGATTTTGCAGTTTTGAGCGGAGATGATGCTCTTACACTTCCTTTAATTTCTGTCGGTGGCGACGGTATAATATCAGTAGTTTCTAACCTTGCGCCTGCCGCAGTCGTAGAAATGGCGCATAAGGCGCTCGAAGGTGATTTTGACGCCGCACGCAAGGCACATTATAAATTGCTTCCATTCTTTAAGGCTGCCTTTGTTGACGGAAACCCTACATCAATCAAATACGCAATGAACGTAAAAGGCATGCCGTCTGGTCCATGCCGGCTTCCTCTTGCAGAAGTAAACGATGGCGCAAAAAAAGTGATAGAAGACGCATTAAAAGAGTGCGGCCTGTAATCAAAATCACAAAAATACAACTAATGCTGAGTTTTTATTGGAGATAACAAAATGGAAAGAATAAATGTTGGTGTTTTGGGTGCAACTGGAATGGTTGGACAAAGATATATCAAATTGCTGGAAAATCACCCTTGGTTTAAGGTAACCTATGTTGCGGCAAGTCCTCGTTCAGCTGGAAAACTTTATCCGGAAGCTGTAAAAAACCGCTGGCTTATTGGAGCGGATATTCCTGATGACGTAAAAAATCTTACTGTTCAGGATGCAAATGAGCCTAAACTTGCGCTCGGAAAGTGCCGCTTTGTTTTTTCAGCGCTCGAAATGGGCAAGGACGAAATCAAGGCATTGGAAGCGGCTTATGCGGCAGAAGGAATTCCTGTTGTTTCTAACGCAAGCGCAAACCGCTGGACAGAAGATGTTCCTATGCTTATTCCTGAAATTAACTATTCTCACCTCGATGTAATTGCCGAGCAGAAAAAGCACCACGGCTGGGACAAGGGGTTTGTTGCAGTAAAGCCGAACTGTTCTTTGCAGACATATATGATTCCAATTTTCGCCCTTATAAAGGCAGGCTACCCTGTAAAGAGAATGACAGTTACAACATTGCAGGCTGTTTCTGGAGCAGGTTATCCAGGAGTTTCTTCGTTCGATATGATTGATAATATCGTGCCGTTTATCGGAGGCGAAGAAGAAAAAACAGAAAAAGAATGTCTTAAAATTTTGGGAACAGTGCAGAACGGAAAGATCGAAAATGCTTCTGAACCGGTTGTATCTGCAACCTGTACACGCGTTCCTGTAATCGACGGACATACTGCAAGTGTAAACCTCGAATTTGACCTTCCAGAAGACAAAAAGCCTTCTATTGAACAAATCTTAAAGGTTTGGGAAGAATTTACTTCTCTTCCACAGGAATTAAAGCTTCCTTCTGCGCCGGAACACCCGATTGTATACCGCGAAGAAGAAAACCGTCCTCAGCCGCGCCGCGACCGCGACACAGAAAAGGGCATGGCCTGCGTAATCGGAAGACTTCGCAAATGCAGCGTTTTTGACGTTAAGTTTGTAGCCCTCAGCCACAACACAAAGCGCGGAGCTGCCCTCGGCGGTATATTGAATGCAGAACTCTTAAAAGCAAAAGGCTTTTTTGACTAATCAAATATAACAAAACAAAACAGTGGCTTTCTGCGTTTTGCGGATAAGCCTCTTTTTTTGGAGAAAATACTATGGAAAAAACATTCCCGCTCAATAGCGAAGAATTAAAAAAACTTACACAAACATATCCGACTCCATTCTATCTTTATGATGAAAAAGCGATCCGCGAAAATATGCGCAAATTTACAAAGGCATTTTCGATTTTTCCGAAATTCCGCGAACACTTTGCCGTAAAGGCCTGTCCTAATCCTTACATTTTAAAGATTCTTGCGGAAGAAGGGTGCGGAGGCGACTGCTCGAGCCTGCCGGAACTTATGCTCTGTGAGATTGCAGGAATCAAAAAAGACAAGGTAATCTTTACCTCGAACGAGACTCCTGCTTCTGAGTTTAAGTATGCGTTTGCAAATGGAAACATAATCAATCTTGACGACTTTACCCACATCAGCTTTTTGGAAAAAACTCTCGGAAAACTACCAGAAACACTCTGCTTCCGGTACAATCCAGGCTCTGCAAAACACGGATGCAACTCAATAATCGGAAAGCCAGAAGAAGCAAAATACGGACTTACACGCGAACAGATGCTCGAAGCATACAAGGTTGCAAAAGAAAAGGGCGTAAGGCATTTTGGACTTCATACTATGGTGGCTTCTAACGAATTGAATCCGGACTTTTTTGTTGATACTGCAAAACTCGTCTTTGAACTTGCTGTAGAAGTAAAGGAAAAATGCGGTGTAAACATTGAATTTGTGGATTTGGGCGGAGGACTTGGAATTCCTTACAAACCGGAACAAAAGGCCGTAGATTACGATGAAGTAGCAAAAGGAATCCGCGCGGAATATGACAAAATTATTGTGCCTGCAGGACTTGATCCTCTCGGAATTTACTGGGAATGCGGACGTCCTATTACAGGTCCTTACGGCTGGCTTGTCGCAAAGGCAATTCACGAAAAGCACATCTACAGGGAATACATAGGTCTTGATTCTTGCATGGCAGACTTGATGAGACCCGGCATGTACGGTTCTTACCACGAAGTTACTGTAAGCGGAAAAGAAGACGCGCCAAAAGACCACGTATACGACGTAGTAGGCTCTCTCTGCGAAAACTGCGACAAGTTTGCGGTTCAGAGAGAGCTTCCAAAAATCGATATAGGCGACCTTGTAATAATTCACGATGCAGGAGCACACGGCCGCGCAATGGGCTTTAATTACAATGGAAAATTAAGATGCGGCGAGCTTCTTTTGCGCACAGATGGCACTGTAAAAGAAATCCGCCGTCGCGAGACAATCAACGACCTTTTTGCAACACTTGACCTTGAAGGCGTTGAAAACTTTAAATAAAAACAGGCAAAAATGCAAAGTCAGTTGACTAAAAAACAGTCCGCTGGCTTTGCAAGTTTTTATTCTTCTATTGTTACGGCTATTTTGCTAAAACCCGTAACCGCGTTTTTTAATTCCTGGGTACCGCGGATAGAAGTCCTGATTCCGATAAAATACTTTTTGCCTGCAGCAAGGTTGCGCGGAAGATGGAATTCAAGCATTTTTGGACTGTTTGTCGTAATAAATTCTTCAGGAACCTTTATCCATTCCTGCTCATCCTGATTTGCAGTGTTGTCCTCGAGCAGAGGTATAAAGAATATGCCGCTGTTTTCGCCTCCAACTTTGAGTTTTTTCCCTTTAATCCTTGCGCTGAACGTTGCCTTGAGAACGCCTTCCGCATAGCCGGAAACAGGGTTTTCTATCTGGGTAATCTGAGGAGCAGAATCGACTACTGCAGAAACAGCGGCCGTAATTTCCTTTAAGGTTTCGCGCAGCTCTTCGTTTGTTGAAAATCTTGCCTCAAATCCTGTTATGGATTCGGCTTCTGGAGTAAGAGACTGCACTGAACTTATTGGAGCAATGTAGAGTTTGCAGATTTGCATAATGTCTACCGCAAATCCGAGCTTGGCCTGCTCAAGAATTTCTTTTTTTAGAAGCTCCATTGCATGCCCGATTTGATAGCGGTCGATTCCCTGGTTATGGGCGGCGATAAGGTCTAAAATCTGGTCTGTAGTGATTGTTTTTCTTGGAACACGGGCAATGTATGTGTTTTCTTTAAAGTTGCATGGAGTCAATGTGACTGCAAAATTTGTGTTGCGTTTTGAATCAATGTTTATCATAAGCATTTTTCCTTTTTTTTAGAGATTAGAATTTTAAGTCGGCAATAGTCGTTTTGGCAACGCCAGTTACTTTTCTATTGACTTGAAAAAACTGCAGAATATTCTTATGATGTAACAATAGACTTACAACTGTGGATATTCCGCAGTGCTGTTTATAGACCATTTAGCTGATGGCAGTCAGTTAGATGGTCTTTTTTTCTTCTTTCAATTTAGGTTCCTCCGATAGTTTTAGTATGGAAATATAAGATTTTTTCTTATTTATTCCCAAAATAAAGTTAATAATAAATTTATGAAATCATCAAGTGAAAAATGCGGAATTTTTAAGTTTTTGTTATAGATTTATTAAAATTCTATGAATTTGCAGCAGAAAACTCGCAGCCCGTCATGTTTTTTAGAAAAAACATTGCGCTATGTAAAAAAATAACCCGGACGGGCATTTTTATTATAAGAAGACGTTTGAGCGTGCGGTTTACAGACGCCTTGGCATAATGCTTTCAGCCATGCTGATGAACTTTCTTGCAGTCGCGCAGTTGAGCTTCTTGCAGTTGCGTGAGTGTGCTTTTTACAGTAACACAGGCTATGATGCTTATAGCCGTGCAAGTGAACTGCTTATAGTTGAGCGGTTGAGCTATTTACAGCAGTACAGGGTGTGCTTCTTGCAGCTGTGCAAGTGTTCTACTTACAGTCGCAAGTGTGTGCGAGTTACAGTAGGTCAATGACAGTTCTTCTCTTGATAGTTAGGCTATTAGTTACAAAAATAAATAATTTTATGCTATAATATTGCTCCGATAGTTTTTTATTATGAGAAGAGAGTTATGGGTAACTTTTCATTTTTACAGTCTTATTGGCCGTCTTTTGCAAAAATAATGGATTTTGCAGAAAGCTATGTCTATACTGACCCGGCGTCAAGCAAAAATAAATCTGGTCTTTTCGTTGAGCTTATGGTCTGCGAGATCCTTCGGATTGAAAACATTCCGGAGCCTGAAACAGACAACACTCACTTTACACGTACACGTCTTTTAAAAAATGAAGGCTTGCTTCCATACGATGTAAACCAATGGATTAACCAGGTTCGCATTAGACGTAACGATTCTGCTCATAAAGATATTGCAACTCAACAGGAAGCCTTGTCTGTTTTAGGTTTTGTCTATCATATTGCAGTCTGGTTTATGAAGACTTATGGAGATGCAAGCTATGAGCCAGAGCCTTTTTTAGAGCCTGCAAAACCTAAAGCAAAAATCAGTTTAATGCCCCTTGTTAAAAATCAGGAAAAGAAAATAGATGAACAAAATCAAACAATTGAAGAGCAGAACGCGCTTTTGGAAGAACGCGAAAAACTGATTGCTGAGCGCGATAAAAAATTACATGAACTTGAAGAAGAACTTAAGAAAGCAAAAACAGCAAATTCTACTCCACAGCAGGCAAAAACTAAACAAGAAAGACAGAATAGTTCTGCTCTTGCTATTTTAAAAACTAAACTAACAGAAGCGCAGACACGTGCGATTATAGACTCACAGCTCAGAAGAGTAGGCTGGGAAGCGGATACAGAAAATCTTCGCTATTCAAAAGGAACCCGTCCGCAAAAAGGAAAGAATCTTGCCATTGCAGAATGGCCGGTAAAGCCGACTAAAAAGCAGGATTACCGCGCGGACTACGCGCTTTTTGTTGGCGAGCAGCTGATTGGAATAATAGAAGCGAAGTGCTATGAAAAAAGCGTCTATGCTATTATAGACAACCAGTGCCGCGAGTACGTAATAAATATAAAAGAAGATGATGAAAAATACTGCATGGGAAAATGGCAGAGCGGCTTTCAGAAAGATGAATTTAAAGTTCCTTTTGTTTTTGCAACCAATGGCCGCCCGTATTTAAAGCAGATAGAAACTGAATCGGGAATCTGGTTTTTAGACCTTAGAAAAAACACTAACGCTCCGCAGGCGTTGCACGGGTGGTATAGCCCGGAAGACCTTCTGGCGAAGTTCAAGCAGAATGTTGATGAGGCTGACTTGAAGCTTGAAAACTTGCCTTACGACTTTTTGCGCGACCCGGACGGCTTGAATTTCCGCTATTACCAGCTTAAAGCCGTAGAAGCAGTTGAAAAGGCTGTAGTTGACGGAGCAAGGCATATACTTCTTGCTATGGCGACCGGAACCGGAAAAACGCGCACAATTCTTGGAATGGTTTACCGTTTCTTAAAGACAAACCGCTTCCGCCGTATTCTGTTTTTGGTGGACAGAACGGCGCTTGGCGAGCAGGCCCAGGATGTCTTTAACGATGTTAAGCTTGAGGATTTGCAGCCGTTAAACAAAATATATAATATAAATACTCTTGACGATATTGAGCTTGCAAGCGAAACAAGAATTCAGGTTGCGACCGTACAGGGAATGGTTGCCCGCATTATGGGCGAGGACAAGGAAAGAATTCCTTCGTCCGGGGATTTTGACTGCATTATTATTGACGAGGCGCACCGTGGATACACTCTTGACCGTGAACTTTCTGAAGCGGAAATGCTGTTCCGCGACCAGAACGACTTTATCAGCAAGTACAAAAAGGTAATTGAATACTTTGACGCTGTAAGAATCGGACTGACCGCGACTCCGGCTCTGCATACGACACAGATTTTTGGAAATCCAGTCTACACCTATTCCTACCGCGATGCGGTGATTGACGGCTATCTTGTTGACTATGACGCGCCGCATATCATAAAAACAGAGCTGAACCAGCATGGAATCCATCATAATAAAGGGGAAAGCCTTGCGCGCTATAATCCGGTTACGAAAGAGCTTCTGAATCCTGAGGAACTGGAAGATGAGATTGATTTTGACGTTGAGGACTTCAACAAGAATGTGATAACGCCTTCATTTAATAAAACGGCTCTTTCTGAAATTTCAAAATACATTGACCCTGAAAGCGAGGAAAAGACCATAATTTTTGCGGTGAACGACCGCCATGCGGACGAGATTGTAAAGCAGCTTCGGGAAATCTACAAAGACCAGGAAATACCTTCGGCCGCAATAGAAAAAATCACCTGCGCAATCGGCGACAGAACACGCGTTCAGAACGCAATCAAGCGGTTTAAGAACGAGCATTACCCTACAATTGCGGTTACGGTAGACTTGCTTTCTACAGGAATTGACGTTCCGGAAGTTAGTAAAATCGTATTTATTCGCCGCGTAAAGTCGCGTATTC
>SAMEA104315426__coassemble_263_pt1 | contig 45756 bp, 62 predicted proteins | sample SAMEA104315426__metabat2_high_PE_039 | metagenome-assembled genome bin SAMEA104315426 (sample SAMEA104315426) | gut metagenome | biome: Monkey gut; feature: monkey-associated habitat; material: faeces | place: China | collected 2013 | reverse complement strand
TTTATTGTCAAGACATTTACAAATAAAATCAATAGACTGCCCCCCCCGGTTCAAAAACTTGAACGGAATCAGCGTTCACCAACACCCGCCCTTTTTCATGCGCATTGTCAAAAAAAATGGGGCGGTGGTACAAAAATTATCTATCTTTTTATGACTATATTTATATATGGCATTTGAATTCACTTACCAGCAGTACATTTCTGACATCTCAACAAATAAAATTCCTGCATGCAAAAAAGTAAAGCTCGCAATTCAAAGGCATATTGACGATGTGAGGCAAGCGGAAGCCGGAACATTTCCGTTTTATTTTGATCACAAAAAAGCGCAGAACGCAATTCTTTTTTTTACTCAGCTTACACATACAAAAGGAAAACTTGCCGGCACAAACCTTGTTCCAGAACCGTGGCAGCAATTCATAATCGCTTCAATCTACGGCTGGCGAAGAATTGACAACGGATTAAGGCGTTTTAGACGCGCTTATATTCAGATTGCACGAAAGAACGGCAAAACCTTTCTTTCTTCCGGGGTTGCCTTGTACGACTTGGTCACAGAGCCGGGAAGCGAGGCGATGGCGGCAGGCGTTACAAGAGACCAGGCGAGCCGGTGCTTTGAGGATTGCAGAAACACCGTCCGCTATTCAAAGACATTAAGAAAATACATCCAGAACTATGCCCATTCCCTTAAATGCGGAGACGGCACGATGAAGGCTCTTTCTTCCGACGCCCACACTTTGGACGGATTGAACCCTTCCTGCGCAATCATAGACGAATACCACGCGCATAAAACCGACGAGCTTCTGAACGTAATTGAAACAGGTATGTCCGCCAGAACGCAGCCGCTTCTTTTTATCATCACAACGGCAGGAAACGACCGCAATGTTCCGTGCTTTGAGGAATACGAGCGCTGCTCTAAAATCCTTGAGCGTGCCAGAGGCTACGAAAACGAGCAGTATTTCTGCATGATTTTTGAGCTGGATAAAAAAGACGACTGGAAGAATGAGAAAAACTGGTATAAGGCAAATCCGAATCTAGGTGTAAGCGTAGAAATTGACGACTTGCGCATGAAGTATAAAAATGCGCTCCAAAAGTCCACGGACGAGGCAAGTTTCCGCACAAAGAACCTTAACGAATGGCTGAATGTCGCTGATGTATGGATAAAGCAAAGCCAGTGGATAAAATGCCACAAGCGTTTTTCTGAAAAAAATCTTGCAGGATTGAGGTGCTGGGGCGGAATCGACCTTTCAAAACGGCTTGATATAACCGCCTTTACCTGGTATTTTGCGCTGGAGAACGGTAGACGGTACGCAAAGCACTATTTTTTTATTCCGGAAGAACAGATAGAAAACAAAATGCGCGGAGATTCCTACCTTTTCCGCCGATGGATAAAAGAAGGCTATGTCTTTGCAACTCCAGGCGAAACAGTAGACTACTCTTTTATGTTCCAGAAAATAATTGAGGATGCAAAGATTTACGATGTTCAGGAAATCGCTTATGACCGAAACCTTGCGGCGCACCTTATACAGGATTTAAGCGATGTCTTTACCTGCGTGGAATTTTCGCAGAGCATAACAGGAATGAGCGAGCCTTCAAAAGCATGGGAGCAGCTTATTGCGGACGGAGAATTGATTGACAATAATCCGGTTATGGACTGGATGGTGAGCTGCGCAACAGTAAAGCCGGACGCAAACGGAAATATAAAGCCGATTAAGCCCGATGTGAACAAAAGCACAAAGCGAATTGACGGCGTAATAACCTCAATAATGGCGAACAACCGCCTTGAAGTCGCGCTTGCCGATGAAGAGGCGCAGGGAAATTTCAAGATTGAGGATGCGGTTTTCTAGGAACTATTTTGATATAAAAATAGTTGACAAAAATATCAAAACCTTTTATTATATAAACATCAGGGCTGTCAGCCCGGTGAATATCTTAATTAAAAGGGTAAGGTTATGAAGGAAAGTAACAAAAAGAAAATCCGCAAAGCAATCCAACTGCTGTTGCGGATTTGTTACGACATCCTGATAGGCGTGCTGGCGAGCTTAATCACTAGACACATCTAGCAGGGGCAAGGCAAGTCTTATACACCGCTAAGGCTTGTCCTTATACTTCAAACTTTACCCTTAGGGGGCGAAAATGTCAACTAAATTAAAGGCAGTCCTTTTTGAACTTTTAAAACTTCTTTTTGACGGCATAATAGTCGGACTTACAGTTGTTGTGATGATGAAAGTGTTTGGAGTGTAAAAATGGAAGAGTCAAAAAACTGGGGCGGAAAACGGGAAGGTTCAGGAAGACCAAAGGGAGCAAAAAATAAAAATCCTGCCAACGGAAGAAAAACCTTGTTTAAAAGCAAATCAGTTACCGGTTATCCGGAAGAAATTGCGGAACTTGAAAAAATGGCGGAAGCAAGCGGAAAATCATTCAGCCGTTTTGTAATCGAAGCCTTGTTAAAAAAATAGTTTATTCACTTTAGCCGTCTGTTTTTCAGGCGGCTTTTTATGTAATTAGATAAGAATTTCTTTTGAATTTTTATCAATAAATGAAATTTTTAATTCACAGTTTAATGCGGCCGCAATTTTTTCCAAATCGCTAGTTTTCATATCATTTCTGTAAAGTTTATTGAATAGATTTTGCTTTGTATTGCCTAATTTTACAGAAAGTTCCGCCACTGATGTATCTCTTTTAATACATAAAATTTTTACCATTTCAGAAATATTCATAAAATAATATTAAATTAAAAAGTATAAAAAGGCAATAAAAAAATAGATTTTTTTATAAAAAAAGTTTAATAAATGCTTGACAAATTAAATTAAACAGTTTAATATATAAACATCAGGAGAGAAAGGAGGTTATAAAATGGAAAATCCAAAGATTACAGATTGGATAGTTGCAATAGCAAGCGTCATTTCCGCTATTGCAACCATTTTAAGTCTTGTGCTTAAATAAGCCAATTCTGCAGGGCTCTCGGAGAGAGTGCCTTGCTTTAATATAAAACATTTTATGGAGGTTGTCAAAATGAGAATTACAATTTTTATTGCAAGCTTGGGAATGTTAAGCGCATTTGTTCCACAATTCATAGACGGACTAAAATCTCAAAGCAAAAATATAATTGCCTTGAGGTCAATAACTTTGTTCTGTATGATACTGGCTTCAATTCTTAATTTTATACTTTTATTGAAAAATAAATAATTTTTTTGCCCCGTAATTTCGGGGCTTTTTTTTATGTTATGACTATATTTTTATGGACATAAAACGAAAATACCTCTTTATCTTCAAGGGCGAAACCCCGGCAAAAAAGAACTCAAGGCGCACGCTCAGGAACGGAAAAACCATTCCGTCCAGGAGATTTGAAGCCTGGCACGCCGACAGCCTTTTTAGCCTTCTGCACCAAAAACGCCCCGCAAGACCAATAGACACGCCGCTTTTCATAAAAATGGTTTTCTGCCACGGAGACAGGACAAGACGCGACAGCGACAACGAGGCGACAAGCATTCTGGACTTATTACAGGACGGACTTGTCATTGCGGACGACAACTGGCAGATTGTCCGCAAAATCTGCATCATAAACCGCTACGAAAAAAACAATCCGCATTGCGAAATTACGCTTTTTGACTATAAAGAAAAGGAATAAAAAAAATGAGCACAACGGCAATCATAACATTCAGCATAACAGTTGCGGGCTTTATTTTCGGAATTTTGACGACTGTTGCAAAATTGTCGGTTGAATACGGACGGATAAAAAAAGAACTTGAAGAAAACGAAGAAAGGGACAAAGAGGAACGCTCTCACACAAGGGAGAAATTTGCGGACTTGTATTCAAAAATAAACCTGCACGAAAGCACGCTTGCGGGGCTGAAAAACAACGTTTCAAACCTTACATCGACCTGCCAGAGAATAGAAGCAAAACTTGACAGGCTTATAGAAAAGGAGAGCCGATGAAGCAAATACAGGATTTAACATCAATCTACGCAAGAAAAAAGCCTGCGGAATTTGCAGACAATCTTTGTCTTTTTTTCTGCTACAACTTCTGTAAAGGAAAAATCTTCAAGGACGAAAAAGAAGCGTTTGACGCGGCGGAAAAAGCACGGCTTGACGGTTTTTTGGGAGATGACGGTTTTGTTCTCAATGCGGAGGCAATTCTCCGCGAAGGCAACTGTTTCCGCTGGAGCGTCCAGAAAGAAAAAATCAGCGCAATAGGCGATGTCAAAAAAGCCTCGCCGGTTTGCTTTGAATACAACGGACGTGCGCACTGGGTTGTTGTTGAAAACGGCGAAATTGTATTCAACTCGCTTGAGAACAGCGTATGTGTAAAAAATGGAAAGCCGGTATCTATGCGGATAATCCGCCAGCTTGATTTATAGAGGTGAAAAAAATGAATTTTGAAGAGTGGATTGAAAAATCATTTCCAAACAAAGGGAATAACGAGCATACGACATATTCAATCAAGGATATGAAAGACGCATATTATCAGGCAATAACACCAGAGGCAAAAGACGGGGATGAAAAAAGCGGACTGTCTGAAAATTCTGATCAGCCAAAGAACAAGACATATAAGGCAAAAACAACAAGCCTTATAGCGCAGATAATCGCGGCGCTTTGGGTCGCGCTTTGGAGCGCAAAGAATTTTATTGTTTCCGGCGGAGAAATAAACGACATAATCTTCAGCGGTTTTGCAATCGCCGCCTGTTTTAGTCCTGTCTACTTTAATATGATTCTGGACAAAATAAAAACTATCAAATTCGGAGAATAAGATGGCGGTTTTTGCGGTGATTTTTGGAATCGCGTTTTTAACGGTTCTTACAGGCGGAATTATTATTATTTCTGAAATGCTGGAGTAAATGGGCAAATGACAAAGACATTCATTGCAATTATTTGTATTTTTCTTGTTTTGCTTTTTCTGTCTGTTCTTGCGCTTTTTGTGCAAAAAAAAGTTTATCAGGCGAAATTAAAAAAAATGGAACGTGATTTTTTGAAAAGGTGGAACTTAATGCAAAGAAGACAGGAGGAGATTTTAAAAAATGCAAAGCAGAAAAAAGAAAGCCTTCATTCTGGCAATTCTGACACAGATTTTAATAACAGCCTTAACGTCCTGCAAAACCTTGCAGCCGGAAGAGAAAAAAACAATTCAGATTGAAGCGCAGTTCCCGTCGCCTTATGACGAAAACGGAAATCAGATTGTAATTCTGGAAGATGATGTTGTCAAAATGCCGCTATGGTACTGGCTGAAAATAACGGAATTCGCCGTCGATGTGGAAACAAATTTAAAATTACAGGAATTGAAAGAATGAAATTATTCGGATTCGAACTGAGAAAAATAAAAAATGATGTAAAAAAACGTCCAGTCTCAAAATATACATCAGGCGGACTTTTTTATTATTCGCCAAGAATGACAACAGCGCAGCTTCTGGCAAACTCGACAGTAAACGCCTGCGTCAATATCATTGCCGATGCGGTCGCCTGTCTTTCGCTTAACGTGTACAAAAAAGGCGAAAATGGAAGAGAGAAAGTTCAGGATATTTCACTTGCAAAGCTGTTAAAAAATTGTCCAAATTATGACGACACTCCGTATAGTTTTAAGCAGCAGATAATGCTTCATCTTCTGCTCAAAGGAAACGCGTTTATTTTTATTGAGCGCAACTGGGATTATACGGTCCGTTCTCTTACGGCGCTTGATCCGGATTATGTTGAAATTTGCCGGGACGACAGCAAAGACGTTTATTATAAGTTTTCTGTAGACGGCCATATTTACAAATGCAACAGCGAAACAATTCTTCATATTCCTGCAATCCGATACAACAGATTGCGGGGCTTGTCGCCGTTGGAATATTCAACAAACTGCGCGAAAATCGGGCTTGACCTTGACGAATACACTCAAAAATATTTTGACGGCGGAATACATTCAAAACTGCTTGTAAATGTTCCGGTTGAGCAGAAAAACTGGTCTAAAGAGGACAGCCAGAAACTTACAGAACAGCTTCTTGCGTCTTACGGCGGAAAAGAAAATGCGAACAAACCGCTTATTCTTTCAAAAGGATTGACAGCAAGTCCAGTCAACATAAACGGAAACTCAGACAGCCAGCTTGTCGAAAACCGCAAATTCAGCGAAAAGGAAATTGCAAAAATCTTCCGTGTCCCGCTTTTTATGCTTGGAAGCGAAAACTCAAAATTCACGAACCAGGAGCAGGCGAACACATATTTCTTGCAGCACACTTTAACGCCGTGGCTCGTAAAAATTCAGGAATATTTTAACAGGCTTTTGCCGTATGACCTAAAAGAAACCTGCTATGTGGAATTTGACACGGACACAATGCTGCGCGCCGACTACAACACAAGAATGAACAACTACGTGAAAGGACTGCAGAGCGGAATCTACACGCTGAACCAGGTTCTTGAAATGGAAAACCTGCCGAAAGTAAAAGAAGATTATGCGGACAAGCACATTATGCTTGAAAACTACAAGGCAATGGACGGCGCGGATAAAGACGATAACGATGAAGACGAAAAGGACGATAATAAAGACGGCAACAAGGAAGAATAAAAAAATAGAACAGCCCTTTAACCTCTATTCAAGGCACTTTTTAACAAAGAAATGCGACGGCTTCAATCCGCTTTCTTCAATTCTTGCTTTTATCTGCTCGTACTCTTCTGGAGAGCAGGAAAAACTGAAAGTCTTATATTTTCTGCCGGTGGCTTTTCGTCCTACATTGCCTTTCAGGTTAGTGCGAACACCGCCCCAGTTTTCTGAATACTCTTTTCCGTCCTGTTTTTTAGTTCCAGCCATTGCGCCACCTACATTATTACTTTTATAAGAAATGCGATTGCCCCGCAAAGAAGCAATGTTGCAAAAATTGATTCAAAAATAAGAAATGTTTTTTTCATTTGACACCTCACAGAATATATTCTATATTTTTAAGAAAGGGCGGGCGGTATTTATCCGCCAAACCCTTGTTTTACAGCTTAATCACGTAGATTAAGACGGCAATTGCGTAAATCAGCAGAGCGCCAATCTCAACTGATTTATTAAGCAGTTGCCATTTTTTTTCTCTTTTCATTTTATCACCTCCTTATCAGTACTATTCTTCCTGATGTTTTTATAATAGACTATTTTCCTTGTATTTGTCAATAGTTAAAAGCAAGATAAATGAAAGTCGTTTTGACTATATCCGTATGCAATACAAAAAAACAGGAATAACGGTTTCCGATGTGGCGAGGGTGCTTATCGGGAAAGGCGTTGACAGGAAGAAATGCAACGAGGATAAAAAAGGCTTGCCGGTGATTGTCGGCGCAAGCACGATTGATGACGGAGGGCTTGAAATCTCGCGCTGGATAGAAAATCCCTCTCCAAATGCCGTCATGTCAAAATTCGGGGACATTCTTGTAAGTGCGCAGGGAACGTGCGGAAAAATCGGAATAAACAACATCGGCGATGCGGTTCTCACTGACGCGGTGATAGCAGTTCGTCCCATTCTGCCGCTTGTTGATTCATATTTTCTTGTAGTCGTCATAGTCGAGGCGATAGAGCTCAAGCACATAATCCCCGATTTTACAGAGGACACAATCGGCTTTCAGAGGTGCATAAAGCCGGAGCTTATAGGCGGCATAGAATTCATTCCGCTTGACACATTCCAACAGGCGGAAAATGTTCAGACGATGAAAGCTTTGGTCAACGCGTTCAGTCCAGCTTATTCAAAAAAAAGCAAGTCCAAAAAAAACAATAAACAAGAACTTGAAAATCAAAACATGAAATCTGTTGATGAACTTCTTGATGAGATTGAGGCGGATATGAAACAAAGCAAGAAAAGCTTCATAGAACTAAAGAAATCTTTGAAGGACATAGAAAACGAAGAAACAATAAATGCAATTCAGGAGGAACTGTTTTGAAAGTAGATTTTGATGTGATTGAGATTCTGAAAGGCGCGGAGACTGACGGAAACAAATTGCGGATTACACAGAGGCTTGACCGCATGATGTACCAGAAGGTGAACAAGATCATTGCGGGGCTTGGCGGAAAATGGAGCGCAAAGGAGAAGGCTCATATCTTTGAAAAAGACATCGGGGAAATCATCGGGGAAGTCTGCGCTTCCGGAGAATTCAAGGATATAAAGTCGGACTTACAGTTTTTTCCCACTCCGGCGGAGCTTGCAAAAAAGGTTGTTGTACTTGCGGAGATCAAGGATGGCGAGCAGTGCCTAGAGCCTAGCGCAGGAAGAGGCGGAATTGCTCAGTTTATGCCCGGTTGCGACTGCATAGAGATGAACGAGGACAATGCGGCATATCTGAAAGAGCACGGATTCAACGTTGTGCACGACGACTTCATGACGTTCGAGCCGAAAAAGGAATATGACGTGATTGTGATGAATCCACCGTTTAACAAGGGGCAGGCGGTAAGGCACGTAACAAAGGCAATTCAAATTGCGAAAAGATGCGTTGTCGCAATTACTGACATTGGAGTTACATTCAGAAATGACAAGCCTACGGTAGAATTCAGGGAGCTTGTAAAAAGCCACGGCGGAACAATCGAGCCGGTAGAAGAAGGCGCGTTCAAGGAATCTGGAACAATGGTAAAGACCTGTATTATAACTGTGCGGAAAAAAAACTCATGATAATTCTATAAAATATTTTGAAAAACCATTGACAAAATCAAGATAACAATGTAATATAGAATCATCAGGAGGCAATTATGCAAAAGCGTAAAAAGAAAAAGCCACTGACGAATGGCGAAAAAATAGCCCTAGCAATGCTGATTTTCGACTTCATCAAGTGGCTTGTCGAACTTCTTAGGAAGTAAGACCTTGGGGGCGTCGCCCCCTTGTTTACGCTTATACTAAATAAAATTTTTAGGGATGTCAATTATGGATGAAAACAACGAAAAACAGGAAAACAAACGCCTGAATATTATTTTGATTGCAATTCTTATTGTAAGTATTCTGGATTTTATAACAACTTTGATAAAGGGATAAAAAAATGACAGAAGAAACAAAAACCTGGGGTGGAGCCCGCAAAGGCGCCGGAAGAAAGAAACTTTCAGAAGGCGGCCAGGTAAAAATCCAGATCGCTCCACAGAAAAATGAACTGGAACTTATAGACAGCGAAGCCGAAAAAGCCGGACTAAACAGAACGCGCTTTGTTGTGGAATGCGCGAAATTCTGGAAAGAAAACCACAAATAAAAAAAGCCTCCTGATACCAGGGGATTTCCCACAATGGGAAATCCCCCTTTTTTTATTTAATAAAAGTATTGACAATAAATAAAATATAATATATATTATAAATATAGGGCGTTGCCCTGTAAGAAATCTTTATAAAAAGGAGTGAACTATGGAAAACGGCAATAAAAAAGCCCGCAAAGTGAAAAAGGCACTCTGCAAGGCTTTGGCCGAAATCCTTATAACCGTCATCAGCGCGGTAATTGCAGAAGCGATTATCAGACTGACTTTCAGTTAATGAGGGCTGGCACGGTGGCACTAAAACTGCCGTGCCTTTATTCCGTAGTTTACTTCTTAGGGGGCTTTATGTCAAACACTTTAAAGACTGTCATAAAATGTGTTGTGCGTGGAATAATCATTGCAATAGTCATCTTTGTTGCCTGGAAAATCTGGGGGTAACCAATGGAAGAAAAACGCAATAGAGGACATCAGAGAGGCGTTCCCAATCCAAACGGCGGAAGAAAGGCGACAGGATTAAAGCGTGTCAGTTTTTCTGTTTCGTGCCAGCCTGAAGAGCTGGAGGAACTGAAAAAACTTGTCGCCGATTCAGGAAAAACAACAAGCCGTTTTTTACTGGACTTAGCGTTCAACAGATAATCATTTTTAGAGCTTGCTCAACCGGGCAGGCTCTTTTTTTTCGCCAGCGACGGCCAACGACGGCCAATTTTTTTACTTCACGCTTAAAATTCCATTTTGACTATACCTGTAAATTTACAAAATGGAGATTTTGAAGAATGAAACCGGATTTTAAGACAGAAAAGGACGAATTAAGAAGCTTTGATTTTGAGATTCGTGCCGCTAAAGATGAGCAGCACGGCACTTTTATTGAAGGCGTTCCAATCGTTTTTGATAAAAAATGCGATATGGGCTATTTTGCGGAATACATTTCACGTGATGCGCTTTCAAAGACTGATATGAAGGACGTGCGTTTTCTTGTGAACCACAACACTGAAATGACGCCTCTTGCGCGCTCAAGAAACAACAACGCAAATTCCACAATGCAAATGGAAGTCAAGGAGGACGGAATGCACATCCGCGTAAACCTTGACACAGAAAACAACACGGACGCAAAGAACCTTTATTCTGCGATCCAGCGCGGAGATGTAAGCGGAATGAGCTTTATGTTCATTGTCCGCGGTGATAAATGGGAAAAATTGGACAGTGATTATCCAATAAGGACAATCACAGACATTGAAAAAATATTTGAAGTAAGTGCGGTTACTTTTCCTGCATACGAAGACACTTCGATAAAAGCCCGTTCTGTCTCTGCGCTGGAGAGCGCGCGGCAGGAGCTGGAGAGCAAGAGGGCAGAAGAACTCAAGTCGGAAGAGGCCAAAAGAGAAAATGAAGAGCGCAACCGTTCTTTGACACTTCTCGAACTTCAAACATTTTAATCAATTTTTACAGGAGATAAAAAATTATGAACAAAAAAGAAGAACGTGCAAAATTGCTTGCAGAAATGAAAGAAATGAACGAAAAAGCCGCAAACGAAAAACGCTCATTCAGCGAAGATGAAAAAAAGGTTTTCGCTGAAAAAGAAGAGCGTTTCCGCGTATTGTCTGCCGAAATCGAGGCGGAAGAACGTGAGCAGAAACTTAACGGTTTTACCGACACTCTTCCAAAAGACGGCGAAGACAAGCCAAAAACATCCGAAAGAAAAGGCTTTTTCCGTGCGGAAAAACGCGGCGGAGACACTTTCCTTTCCCTGGGAACTGGCGACGCTCCTGGAAGCGCTTATTCGCTTGCTCCGGAAGAGTTTGTAGAAGAAATTCTTTCAGAAGTTGAAAAGGAAGCCATTTTGTATGGCCGTGTAAGAAAAATTTCTGTAAGCGGCGCGGGAAGTCTTGGCGTTCCTTACGAAAAAGCCGACGCTTCTGCCGCCGAATGGACAAACGAAATCCCTGCGCCCGAAATCACTTCCGACAAGTCTTTGGAATACGGAAAACGCGAACTTGCGCCTACAGACCTTGTAAAGCAGTTCACCGTTACAAAGAAACTGCTTGCAACCAGTGCTTTCCCGATCGACACAATCGCAAAAGGAAAAATCATCGAAAAGCTCACAGAAGCATTTGAAAATGGAATTCTTAACGGCACAGGCGAAAACCAGCCGCTCGGAATTTTCACAAAAAGCGATGACGGTATTCCGGCATCAAGAGACGTTGCGACTGCCGGCGATTCAATTTCCGCCGATGACCTCGTAAACCTCAAGATGAAACTCCGTCCGGCATACAGAAACAAAGCCTGCTGGGTAATGAGTACAGAAATTCTCAAGGATATTATGCTGCTCAAAGACCAGAACGGCCGTTTTTTGTGGCAGCCTGCGCTCACAGAAGGACAGCCGTCGACAATTCTCGGGCTTCCGGTAATTGAAAGCGAATATGCGCCTAACGCAAAAACCGCTGGAAGCTATGTCGTTGCCCTTGGCGATTTCAGCCATTACTGGTTTGCACACTGGAAGGATATGGACATCACCGTCCTTAACGAAAAGTTTGCAGGAACAAACCAGATTGGATTCCTTGGACATACGCTTGCAGACGGACAGCCGACACTTCCGGCCGCATTTGCACGACTTGCAATTAAAGCGTAGTTAAAAAAAAGTGCGGGGACTTTATTCAAGTTCCCGCATATTCTATTTAAGGGAGAATAAAAAAATGGCGGAAAAAAAAGAAAACCCTGCAAACAAAAAGCCTGAATTGCCAAAAGGAAAAACGCAGGAAAAAACGAAAGTAAAAATCCTTGAAATGCTGCGCGGAACTTATGGCGCTTTTAATCCTGGCGAAACCGTGGAACTTGATTCAAAAATTGCGGAAGCCTTTATAAAAGGCGGATTTGCAGAAAAAAACTAGGTTAAAAATATGGCTTACATTACAACAGAAGAACTTGAAGATTATGTAAAAAAATATCCTGAAGAAAACTCACTTCTTGAACAGTACGTAAATGCCGCCGAAGAAATGATTGAAAATTATCTGGGATATTCACCGGAAAAAAAAGAGTATAAAACAGTCTGCTACGGTGATGACGGCAAACTGTTCTGTCTTGAAGCGTTTCCGCTCATAGAATTAAAAGAAGTGAAAATAAACGACAACATTGTCGATTCTTCACTTTTCAGGATAAAAAAACGCAACTATCTCGAATTCAATTACGGAAAAGGCGTTTTTTATTCCGACAGCCTTTATTCACTTACATATACGGCAGGATTTGAAAAAGTCCCGAGCAAAATAAAGACCGTTGCATTGCAGCTTGCAAGCCTTATGTGGGAAAGTGAAGGAGGTAATCTTGCAGTGTCTTCTACAACGTACTCAGACAACGGAAGCCGTGTTTTTAACAATTTTAAGGCGGACAGGTTTTTGGAAGAGCTGGAAGCCTACAAAAAAGGCAGCGGAGAAGATTTTTAATGAAAGGAAACTGGATTGTAGTTGAGGCCGAAGTTGATGAAGTTGTAAAGGCTCTTTCAGAAACTTCAAAAAGCCTTACGAGCATAAAAAAACAGTCCGTCGGAATAATCGCTCGGTACGGCGTCAAGTTTATCCGCAGAAGAATAAGAGAAACACTTCTGAACAAAAAACAGTCCACCAGGGAACTTCAAAAGTCCTATTCGTTCCGGGTAAAAAAAGACGGAAGCGAAGCGAACATTTACCCGAAAGGAGTTTCCGGCTCAAGAATTTTCCCGAAAGCCTATGTAAACAACTACGGCTACGAAGGCGCGACAAAACGCAGCAAAAACTGGCATTTTGCGCCGAAAGCCTTTGTCCAGGACACCGAAAATCTTCTGGAAAAAAGAGAATTTGACACAGAACTTCAAAAGATGATTGATAAAACACTTGCCAAATACTGGAGTTAAAATGAAAAGCGCGCAAAGCCTGAAAAATTTTATCGCAAAAAACCTTGACGGTTTTTCAGAAAACAATGTGATCATTGGAAGCGTGGACCTTTCAAGATTCCCGCAAAAAAATCTCTGCGTGATTGTTCCGGAGACAATGGAAGTCGTGGAGCAGTACATTGACGGCAGTTTTGAAGCAAAGACTTCATTCACATTGTCGTTTTTGTTCCGTGGCGAAAAATATACGGCGCTTGTTGAAAAAATGGAGACAAAGGCGGACGAAATTCAAAAACTTATTATGAACAGTCTTTCACTCGAAAGCGCGATAATTTCCGCCGAGCTTGAAAAAATCGAGTTTTACTACGACTGCGGAACAGTCGAAAATCAGGCGACAGGCCTTGATATAAAAATGACTATAACAGAAGAAAAGTAAAAAGACTTTTATTGTCTTTACAGGAGAAAAATATGAAAGTGAATAAACTTGAAAAAGGCGAGCAGGTCAAAAAATACCATGTCGCGCTGCTTGTAAACTCAGGCACAAAAACCGCTGCTAAATGGGTTCAGATTGAAAAATCAACCGACAACACAATCACAATGAACGCAGAAACCGAAGACCGTGATTTTATTACGGACACAAATCCGACAACCATTCTGAAAAAATACAAGCCTTCAATGAGCGAGCCGATTACGCTTTACAAAGCCAATCCGGATTATGAGTTCTTCTGGAACAAGTTTTACAAGATGTCGGCTGGAGCGGCCGCAGAAAGCGAGATTTTGGTTGTGTTTATGAACGAGGAACCAGCGAACGGAAAATATGCCGCCTGGAAATGCGACTGCGTTTGTGTTTGCGACAACTTCAATCCTGTAGATTCCATTTTGACATTCTCCATTAACTTTAACGGAACAGTAAAAACCGGAACTGTTGCTGTAAACGAAGACGGAGAGCCGGTATTTACAGAAGACACAAGCGCTTCCGAAACAGTGTAAATGGATTTAACAAAAAAAATATTGCCGTCCGATGTAGAAGTCGACGGCATTTTTTATCCGGTTAAGACAGACCATTTTTACTGGTTCAATTTTGCAAGGCTCATAAAAAAAGAAGTTTCTGTCGCCGATTTTGATTTTTTGTATGAAGATGAAAAACCAGCCGACAGAGAAAAAGGCTTTGCCGCCTTGTGCGGATTTTTTGCGCCAAAAAAAGAGCTTCCGCGCGTCAACGGAATTCAGGAGAAAGAAATTGCGCTTGATTACGAAATTGATTCAGATTATATTTTTGCCGCAATTTTAGAGCAGTACGGAATAGATTTGTTTGAAAAAGGCATTCACTGGCACAAAGTTCTGGCGATGATACAGGCTCTGCACGATGTAAAACTCACCAAAATAATTGAATACAGGCTGTATAAAAAGCCTCAAAAAAACGAAACTTACGAAAGCCAGATGGAAGAATTAAAAAAGATTTGGCGGATAGAAAGCGAGGAAGAAAAAAAAGAGCGGACAGAAGCAGAAAAAAGAGAAAAAGAGTTTTTTGCAAAGACAAAATTAAAATGAGTGAAAAGAACTTAAATATAAAAATTAAAGCAGATACAGAGAGTGCTTATTATTCGCCTGCTTCTAAAAAATCAAGCCATTCTTTTGAGATTGGTTCTTTGTCTTTATCGATATGAGCAGTTTTTTCGATAAATATAAACGCTAGTATTAACAATATAAAGGTTAGCATACATAACCTCCTTTACTATTCAATAGTGTATTCAAAAATGTTTCAAACAAGCTGAAAACTTTTTGCGGCAGCCTTAATCATATTCGTGTTTGTCGGCCCATTTTAAGAAAAGTTTAATTACAATATACGTGCCGATAATACTTAGAATAAATAAAATAAAATCAATTATAGACACGCCTCTCTAATGACTATATAACAGAGGAAAAGAAAAAATGTTGATTAAAATAAATTGCCGTACTGGTCGTCTAATCCGTAGCCCTGATCGTGTTTGTCGCTCCATTTCAAGAAAGCTTTGAAGATAATATATGTGATGACAGCACCTAAAATAGAACAAATTAAATTAACCATAAGGAGCCTCCTTACTATTAAATAATAGTTCGATGCTTAAATAAAAGCAAGGAAAAAAAATGGGAAAAGAAAAGAACTTAAACATAAAAATTAAAGCAAACACAGAAAGCGCAGCAAAAGGCATTGAGCAAATTACAAGAAAATTAAATGAACTTGAAAAACAAAGTAAAAATAGATTATCGAAACTTTCAAAGTTTGGCTCGGCATTTAATGGGATTCAAAATGCCTTTTCGCTTGTTACTTCCGGCATAAAAAATGCCGTTTCTGCTATCTCCGAATGTTCCGACGCCTACGAGAAGCAGGCGAACGCGGAGACGCTTCTGCGGACTGCCGTTAAAAATAATCCTTATCTGAACGAGCAGAGCGTTCTCCAGCTCAAGGAGTACGCAAGCCATTTGCAGTCAATTTCTACGGTTGGAGATGAGGAGCTTTTGCCTTTTATGGCACAGCTTGCTGCCGCAGGACGCACACAGACAGAAATTCAAGACATAATGAATGCTGCCCTGGATGTTTCTGCCAGCGGAGCCATGTCGTTTGAAAGCGCGGTAAAAAACTTAAACAAGACTTTTTCTGGACTTTCTGGAGAACTTGGCGAAAGTGTTCCGCAGATAAAGCAGCTTACAAAGGAACAGTTAAAAAACGGAGATGCTGTAAAAATTCTTGCGGAACAGTATTCCGGAATGGCAAAAAGCACGGCGGGCTCGACAGGCGGGTGGAAGCAGTTCAAAAATACGCTTGGAGACCTGCAGGAGATGATAGGCGAGAAGTTCTCGCAGAATAAAAACGCGGCCGGGCAAGTTTTAAACAGTTTTTTTTCAAAAGTAATAGAAAAACTCCAGGCGGCAAAAAAAGAGACAGACGAATTCCGCATAAAGCTCGGACTTATCGCGCAAAATGATGGAACAGACGCGACTATAAGTTCATACCAAAGCGAGCTTGATCTTTTAAAAAAAGAAAACTCAGAAATTCAAAAAAAGAAGAATGTCCTTTCAAGCGCAAACTGGAAACAATATGCGGCCGCGCAGACAGCCGCGCTAAAACAGGAAGTCGAGGCGTATGAAAGCAAGGCGGCGGAGCTAAGCAAGGCGACAACGGACGCATACAACGCGTGGCTCCAGTATTCACAGGCCGTAACAGATGAGGAAAAGACAAAGCAGGCGGAGCTTTGGAAAACTTACAAGACGGCACTGAACACAGAACAGGAATATTTAAGAGAACAGCAAGGCGTTAAAAAGAGGCTTAAGGAAACAACAAAAGCCATGAAAGAAGAATACAACGACTTGATAGAAGCCCAGGAAATGTGGACAGCGGAAAGCCTCAAGAAAGACGAGGACGCGAACAACAAGCGCATTGAATTTCTTGAGCAGCAGATCGCCATAAAAAAGAAAGAAGAAGAAAACTTAAAAACCAGCTCAAAACAGGACGAGGAAACCGCAAAAATAAACGCGCAAATAGCCGCCTATAACGAAAAAATCGAGGCAATGCGAAAAGAGGCTGAACTGCGCGGAAAAAGCGTCTCGCAGGAGGACTTGCTTAACGCAAAAATTGAGCACTATATGGCGGTATGGAAAGAATCCGGGGACTGGGCGGCGACTTATCTTCAAAACCTTGCAAAAGAAATTGAAAAGGATTTTTCAGATTTAAATATTGATATTCCGCCAATGCCTGTTCTCGACAAGCTTTCGGACAAAGAACAGATTGAAGCGCTTGAAGGTTACGTGCAGATTCTTTTAAGCCTTAAAGATAATCTTGAGGAAAATTCCGACGCCTGGAACAAACTTGAAGAATCAATTAAAGGAGTTATCGGACAGATTGAGCTTCTCAAAAACAAGGCCGACGGCTGGGACGCAATGAGCAGTTTTGAAAAAATAGGCTATGTCCAGGAAAAGTTTTCTGAACTTGCGGACGGCATAAACTCCGCGCTCTCTCTTGTAAGCGAAACTTTGGACAACCAGACGTCGGCGGATGTACAGAATCTTGAGAACGCCTACAACAAAGGGCTTATAAGCGAAGAAGAATATTATTCAAAAAAAGAGAAAATCGAAAAAGACAGCGCAAAGAAAAAATATAAGGTTCAAATGGCGGAATGGGCGCTGAACCTTTTGCAGACACAATCAGCGGCAGCCCTTGCCATTGCGAACAGCTTAAAGGACGGCGGACCGCTCGGAATGATAAACGCCGCAATCATGGGAGTTGCAACCGCCGCACAGCTTGCCGCTCAGATTGCGGCAAAGCCTGTTCCGCCTTCGTTTGCTTCCGGCGGTATTGTTCCGGGAACTTCTTATAGCGGCGACAATGTTCAGGCAAATGTAAACTCCGGCGAGATGATTTTGAACGCAAGACAGCAGCGCGCGCTCTGGGAAACAGCGAACGGAAACACAAAATCGGGCGGAGTTATTTTCAATATAAAAGTGAATAACGAGGCGGCAGACGTCGCAAGCGCTGGCGTTACATCGAACAGCGACGGATTTACGGTTGCAATTAAAAAAATTGTCAGTGACGCAATGGCGAACGGAGAAATGAACGACAGTTTTCAGGTAATGAAGGCGAACATCTACGGACGGAGGATTACAAACTGATGAAAAACTGGCCAGACAAGGTAAACAAAAAAGCGTACGGACTTGAAACTTCTTTCGGCAAAAACTACACGGAAGTCTCTTTTGAAGCCGGAACAAAAAGAAGAATACTCAACGACCTGAAAGCCCGCAAAAAATACACTTTTAAAATCGATATGGCGGACGAGCCGAAAAACCAGGCGAGCGAATACAAAGTCTTTATGAACTGGTTTGACAACACAATTCACGGAGGAGCGGAAAGTTTTTCGTTCATAGATTTTGAAAATGTCGAGAACGAAAAAGAATACTTTTTTGCAGAATTGCCGTCATCAAGCGGACAGGACATAAAAACCGTTTCTTTTTCATTGGAGGAAGTATGACAAATTCAGAGCTTTTCGAGCTTCTCACAAGTAAATCAGGCGGTTTTTCTCTTCCGGTGCTGATCACGCTCACAGACGGAAAAACGGAATTAAATTACGTGAACGCAAGAAACAACATAGTTTTTAACGGCAAGACGTACAAGGCGGAAGTCTTTCAGTTTTCTGCAAATGCGGACGTGCTCGGTTTTTTTGGAGGCGGAACTTTAGAAATTGCGCGGACGATCGATGTGGTTTCTCTTCTGGAGCAAAACGACACAATCACAATAAAAATAAACGGCGTGCTTTATAACGGTGAAGTTGTCGAGCTTTACGGCTACACTTCAAGATACTGCAAGGCGGTTTTTGCAAAATCAACCGTAAAAATCACAATGGAAAAAGACGACAGATTATCGATGACTTTTCCGGCGACAGTATTCACGGCGGCAAACAACCAGGGCAACGCATAAGATGACTATAAAGGCATGGAAGAAATTAAATACGATGATTTACTTTGCGTGCCTTTTAAAAAGGGCGGACGCTCAAAAGACGGCCTGGACTGTTACGGGCTTTGTATCGAGCTTTGCAGGCGCTGCGGAAAAACACTCCCGGACTTCGCGACCTTTTGCACGATAAGTTCAAAAAACGACACTCAAAGACGAAAAGAATTCAATCATTACGTTAAAGAAATCCCGCAGGCAAAAAAACACGCGCTTGTCGAATACTTAAATGACGACGGCGAAATACACATCGGCTTTTTGCTTGACGAAAAAACTTATATTCACGCAACACTTTGCGGGGTCCGCATAACTCCGCTGTTCGCCTTAAAAAATCCAAAATTCTACGAGGTTGTAAAATGAAAGCTTTAGTCTACCGCGATTTTTCAGAAAGCTATAAGATAAAAGAAATCGGAACCGGAAAAATAAAAGACATTCTTCCTGAATATCCAGAAGACAAATATGCAGTTTTAGTAAACGGCGCAAGACAAAACCGCGATTTTGAAATAAAAGAAGAAGACGCGGTTATTGTCCGCGCAATTCCGCACGCAGCCGGCATTTTAATCGCTTCTCTTGTTGTCGCAGGAGTTTCGGCAATCGTTGGCGGAGTTACGGCATATAAGGCAAAAAAACAGGCTCAGCGCGCAAAAGAAGAAGCGGACAGAATTGCCGATTCAATGAAAAACTCAGGCGGAAGCGTGGATTCAGACCCGACAATGCCGGGAGCGTCAAACACAGTCGCGACAGGAAAAACACAGCCTTTTGTAATGGGACGCAGACTTTGGACACCGTATTTTCTTACGGCGGAATGGGACAATTTGCGCGGTTCATACTGGCAGGAAGCGGTTGACTCTTATTTCAATGCAAAAATCACTTTGACGGTAACTCAGGACTATGACGATGAAGGATACAATGACGGGTATTTTTATGAATTAAATCTTGAATTTCTTTCAGACTGGGACGGCGGACACGATGTAAACGTAATGTACGGCTCTCATTACGACAATTTCGAATTCACCATAAAAAAAGGCGAAAAATATTCAAAAGGACAGACAATAAACGCGCGTTTTTGGGACAGCTGGAACAGAGAAAGAGATGACCTCCGCATAAACGGCAAAAAATATTATTTTAGCGATTTGGATTTTGGTCAGGAAAAAACAACAAGTTCAATTACCGCAAGTTTAACAATCACAGCACAGGCGCATTATGAAAAAGACAATACAGAATACAATTACCGCGTCTTGCAGGCAGGCTTTGCGGACCAGGCGATTGAAGAAATCCGTGCGGACGATGAGGTTTTAATCAAGTTTAATCCGCCAGTAACAAGTGCGGACACTCGCCTTTCATCAACCTTGTTTCAAGACAGCAGGCTGGAAATCCGCGAAAACGGAGAGGCTTTTAAAAATGAAAACTTCAACTTTAAAATGGACGTCCAGGAAGTTGGAACAGAACTGAAACTTTCAGATGATGAAAGCTATTCCGACCTTGAATACACGGTTCCCGTAAACACAAAGTCGATTTACATTCCGCTTGAATTTCCGTCAGGACTTTACACGACAAACGACAACGGAAGCCGCTCAAGCCGGAAAATAGAAACTCTTGTCCAGTATTCAGCTGACAACGGCACAACTTGGCAGAATTTACAGACACAGTTCGGCAAAAACGGCGCAATCGAGGACAACAACCGTTCAGACCTTTATTTTGTCCTTGAGCATACATTTACGGATTCAGAAATCCTTAACGCGGTCAAAAACGGACAGCCGATAAAAATAAAAATTTCCTGCCTTACTCCAAAAACAGAAAAAGGAAACACCTGCGACACAATGCAGATTGTAAAAATCCGCTCGCGTCTTATTGATGAAAAAAAAGCGCGTACCAAAAATCTTGTCGAGTATGCGCCTCTTCTCGACAAAAAAATCGACGATTTGAGCGTAAAAATCGGACTTTGCCTTAAGGCGACGGCGACAAACAAGGACAAGGCAGGCAAGATTCAGATTGTAACCTGCGGAATGGCGCGGATTTGGAGCAAAAACTCAAGAGTTTGGAGCACAGAAAAAAAAGCGACAAGAAACCCTGCGTCCTGGCTTTTGGAAGTTCTCACAAGCAAAACGCATCCGGCTTCAAAGTTAAGCGATGAAGAAATCGACCTTGAAAGTTTCGGCGACCTGTACGAATATTGCGAAAAAAACGCGCTCAATATTGACCTCGTGATTTCAACAGGCGACACAAAAGAGAATATACTCAAGAAAATTCTTGAAACGGCAAATGCAGGCCTTTACCGTTCAATTTACGGAAAACTTGCAGTCGCAGTAGACGACAAAAAAACAAACGCCGTCGCAATCCTTAACCAGCAGAATTTAATCAGTTTTTCAGCGGAGAAAAGTCTTGCAAGGAATGTTGACGGCTACCGCGTAACATTTACAGAAAACCAGTTCTGGAAAGAAGACACGCAGGTTTTTATGCGCGACGGTTCGGACTATGCGGATGCTCCGGCAGATGTGCAGATTGAAGAACTCAAAATTGACAGTTTTACGGCGGACAGTTCAAGCGGAAACTTTTCGCAAGTCTACAAAACTATAAGGCGGAAAATCAATGCGGACATTTTGCGCGCGCATACATATTCGCTTGAAATCGGCAAGGAAGGCTATTTTTTTCCGCTTTTCTCAAAAATCAAAATTCAGCACCCGGCTCTTTATACAGGGCTTGGAAGCTCGGTAATAAAGCGGATAATCGTTTCTGGCCAAAAAATTACGGCTTTTGAGCTTTATTCGCCAGTTCAATACTCAAAAGATGCGCGTTACGGGGCGGTAATCCAGTGCGTAAACAAAAATTATTCAAGAATATTAAACGTTGAATACACAGCGGAAAACGAGGAAACCACGGTCATAAATCTCGTAAGTCCAATTTCTGTTTCTGCGGAAACAGTTCCGTCCCCGGATAATATCCTTTCTTTTGGAACCCTTTCTTCTGACGGCTCTTTCAAGACAATTACAAACGAGATGACAATAACGGAGATAAAGCCGACCTCAAACGGCTATAGGCTCACAGGTGTCGACTACTCGGACGACCTTTTTGAGTACGGCGCAATTCCCCGCTATGAGTGCAATCTTACAAAGCCCCGCGGCAGTCTTGGTTCCCAGCCAATAACAAACGACGACCTCTTAAAAAAGACAGAAGAAATAAAGACTGAGATTGAAAGCCTCGTTTCTGTTGATGTGGTTAATTCGGTGCAGCCTCCGGCGGATGTTTTTTCTTGCCGTGGAATTGCGGAAAAGGACGGAATAAACCTTTCTGCGGTTGCCGGCGGAAGCACAATCTTTGACAACGTAAAAAACTTTGTTTTCCAGATTTCACGCGATGCCGGAAAAACCTGGCAGGACGTGAACGGAGAATATTATTCTTTTGACCGCTCAAAAGACGGCTATCCGGAAAAAAGCGCCTTTGTAAATTACCAGATACGCGCAAAGGCTAAAAACTCATATAACATTCTTTCAAAAAATTGGAAAGAGGGAAGTGTTTCATCATCATCAAATTACAAGACGTGGATTTTGTCCGCTCCAAAAGTTTTTGCAAAAGCGTACGAAGGAAGAATTGAAATTTCTCTGAACGATGAGACAAACGCGAATGTCTGGGGATTTAAGAACTATTCATTAAGCTACACGGACGCTGGCGGAAAATGCAAGAATGCGCTTGTAAAAAAAGACGACTGGACTTATACACTTTCAATTGCGGGGCTTTATCTTGAAAAAACGGACATTCAAAAAATCACTTTTACCGCAAAGGTAAAAACAGAAGCCGATGTAAAATCATCACAATGCGCCGCGGATACAGACGGATATTTGACTTATGCTCCTTCCGTGCCAAAAATTGCGCTGAGCGTAAGCGGAAGAAGCGTGGCTCTTTCGTTTTCGCACAAAGAATTTTATGAATTTTCAAACTATGCAGTGCAAATCTCAAAGGACGGCAAAACCTGGTATTCATACGGACAGGACGACTACGACCGCGACAGCGAAAATAAATGGCAGGGAAAAGCTGACGAAGCGACAGAAGTTACAGGAAATTACAAGGCGTTTTTCCTTTCTCTCGAAGGCGAAACACAAAATACGCCAAAAAACACAAATTACTATTTCCGCGGAATAACATACGGCGCGACAGTCGGCAATGTAAAAAAATCAAGCGAATGGACTGAAAAAAATCTTGTCATGGCAACGGCAACGCTTGCAAAAGACATTGTGGCGAACGCAATCACAAACAACAAGCTTGCGGAAGGTGCAGTAACGCGCGAAAAAATCGCGGCTGGAACAATTACCGCAAACGAAATATTTGCAGGAAATCTTGCGGCTGGCGGAGCGTCTTTTGGAAAAATTACCTCTGGAGGAAACGCAATTTCTGCCAACGCAAACAACTTTTGGGATTTGGAAGAAAACGAATTTCGCGTTGGAAACGACATTAACCTTGAAGACACAAAAACAGGACTTCCAAAAGAAAACAACAATAATGCCTGGTATTTTCATTATAGCGAAAAGTTTGGACTTGCCCTGTCGCTTGCGAAATTCGTCGTTACCTCTATAGCGTCAATCATTAAAGGCGTTTTCAAGATACAGACAAACACAGGCGCAGACTTCGTGAAGGTGAACCCGGAGAGCACGAAACAAGACGGCATAGAAGCAAAAACACTCAGCGTGGACGGCACGATCAGCGCGACCAACGTAACGGCAACAGCGACTCTGAAAGGCAACAGTGTAACGGCCACAAACAAAGTCAGCGCGACTACGATCATCGCGGACAAAGTAGACGCCAACAATAGCATAACGACAGCAAACGTATTCAGCAATAGAATAACGACAACAAACATAACAGCCGACGACAGCATAACGGCAACAAACGCAGTCCGCGCGAAAACAATAACAGCCGACAACAGCATAACGGCAAGCGAATTTAAAGTCGGCAACAACCAGCAATCCATAGAATATCGCTCAAAAAGTTTTAATGGCTTTAAAATGCACGAAGTCCAAGCTAACGCCTTGTATATTGAAGGAAGGGAAGCAACTACAGGAGATTCTGGAGGACTTGCAATAACGAATGACAGCGTTACTGTTTTTGGCGCAGGAGATACAAACGGAGTTTTCCGTGTCGTAAATGAAGACAACGCTGGAAACGGAAGCGCAACCGCACCTTCCATTTTTAATATCTTTAAAGACGGAAAGGTTACAATGACGAACCGGCTTACAGTGCCGTCCGCGACTATAGGCGGCAGACCTGCAATCACCGGCACGACAACCACGGACTCAAACGGAAACCTTGTCCTGAACCTGTACACGAACTAAAAAAGAGCGCGGCAAACAATGAAAAGCCGCGTTTTTTTTTATAAAAAACACTTGACAAATAATGTGTAACGATATATATTTAATATATCAAAACAAAAAAAAGGAGGCGTCAATGGCTGATAAAAAAGAAAAGCCGACTTGGTTAGACATCGTGAACATGCTAATCAACTTCGGCATCTTGCTTGTGGCAATGTTGGCTTTGATATTCAAGTAATATCAAAAGTAACCAAAAGCAGATAAGGCTAGCACCCTTATCTGTCTTTTCAATCTAAATGATTTTATAAGGATTGTCAAATGATAACAAAAAAAACGGTCAACTTTCTTTCCACTGTTTTCCGGCTGACAGCGCTGGTACTTTTTATTGTTTTTTTAATCATAAAATAGGGGGTGCAAAGTATGATTACAGTTTTAAGAATTCTGCTTATAGTTCTTCTTTCACTTTCTCTTATTATAAAACTTATAACGTTTTTTAATAAAAAGGAACGGTAAAAATGACTACAAAAGAAGTATCTGAAAAATACGGCGTCTGCATTGCCGCCGTCGCGCGCTGGGCAAAAAACAACGGCGTGGGGAGGGGTGAGCCTGTAAACGGCATTATGCCTTTCAGCTGGACGGAAGACGACTGCAAGCGATTTGAGTGCCGACGCACCAAGGGCTGGAAAAAAGGCAGACCGAGAAAGCAACAGTAAAGCAGTATCCCCGGAGCAAATCCGGGGATTTTTTCTTATTATCTGTTTTTTACCAAGTCAATTATAAACTGGCTTACAGTCTTTCCTGCCTCAGAGGCGCGCAACTTTATCATTATAACATCACTTTCAAGGCAGGAAATGACAATCCGCCCCGTTTTGTGCTCACCTTGATTTTTTCCGCCCTTTTTTCGTCCGCTACCAGCGCGAGCTCCACCGTGCGTGCTTTTTATTTCGTCCATTTTATGCCTCTTTATGCAAATTCTTCTTTTTTATTAACAATTTTTTTTAAGGCATCCTGAAGAACCTGCGAAAAGTTAATTCCCATATTTTCAGCTTTTCTATTCAGCCATGCAGGAATTGTGCAGTTTTTTTTGACAGCCTTGTTGTCTACTGTTTTTCGCCATTCATCGGTATCAGCAAGAACAAGAGAAACTATTCCTTCTGTCTTGATGTCCTCCAGCCTTGACGGTGCTGGGACAGTTTTCTTTTCATCTTCATAATCAGCAAGTGTCATTGCTATGACATCTTCCGCCATAAAAATAGCGTCTGCCATGTCATCTCCACAAGTAAAAGTTCCCGGAATATCCGGAACAGAAACATTGTAACCGCCTTCCTCCGCCTCTTCAAAAATCACAGGATAAACGTATTTCATAAAGACCTCCATAAGATAAGTCGGGGAATCGCCCCGCCGCCGATTTAGGAAAGTCCGGCTTCTTTTAAGATTTTAAGGGCTGTTCTTTTGGAATGTCGCCCTTATGCCGCGGAATAGGAATTTTCTTTTTGCCGTCCGGCGAGACCGCCTGCTCATGGTTTGCACCTTGAATAAACGACCAGCCGGCCTTTCTGAACTTCCGCTCAAGTTCAAGTTTTGTCATTCCGTCCTCCGTGATTATTATATTATACGTATTTATGCGCATTGTCAATAATTTTTAAGAAAAAACTTATAAAGTATTGACTATACTTATATGGCTGACCATTGGGTATTCGACAAGACGACAAACATTAACGGTTCCGTAGTTTCCGGGCTGACCTTAAACAGCAAGGGGTTTGACGAGCTTTATTATAACGGAACTCATATAGCGCATTTTGCAAAAGATGTTTTTGTAGCAATAAACAGAGGCTGCTTTAAGTATATCGGCAGATATTCAACAACATCTGAAAGCTATGATAGTTGTGGCTCTTTTGAGTTTTATGAAAGAGACTATTATGTAAAAATCCAGGCATATACCCGGATATATGTTGATCAAAATTCAGCTAGCCCCGGAAGACGGATAAAAAAGCTTCACTGGGGAAAATGGTATACTGACAACAATAACTATGCCAAATTTTTTTCAGGAGACATAGAAAATCCTCAAGGACTATATCTAATTCCAAATCTAGTTTTAGATATTCTTATAGACAACGAAACAGACAACAATGGCTTTCCACCGGAAAACTGGGACAATAAGCCAAGCTCTATAACAATCTCAAACAAGTCAAAGGCGGAGGGAACAGTATATTTTACAGACGGAACAAGTATTTCCGGGAGCAACGGACATCATACGAAATGGACTAACCATCACGGCATCCGTCTGGCCGAACAGCTATGGGCCGGAGAGAATACCTGGACAGTATCAGCAACAAAATAGGAGGCATGATAAAAATGCGGTTAAAATCACTTTCATTAAATACGGACTACGATGCAACTGTAAAATGGCGGATGACAGACATCTGCAACTATTCGTGTTCATACTGCATCCGCGCAAAAACATTGGAAGAATACGATGCGGAAAAAATCAATGCGGAAAATGAAGAGTTGAAAAGCGTCGCGCAAAAAATCAATGCGCTTTTAGAAAAAAGCGATTTTAAAAACATAAAAATTGATCTTATCGGTGGAGAAGTTACGCTTCTTAATCTTCCGTTGATTCTCGATGCAATTTCGACTGAAAAAGTAAAAGAATATAATATTACGACAAACTTTTCTCAATCGGCAGAATATTACATACAGCTTGCAAAAAAAATTCCGCTTTCAATGACGGCAAGCCTTCACGAACAAAACACTGATTTGAACGTTTTTTTTGAAAAAGCAAAGGCTATAAAAGAAGCCGGAGTTTTAAAAGATTTTAAATGTGAAGCCGTTTCTTGCGCTGGCAATCAGGACATAATAAAAATTTTTGAGGAAAAATGCAAAGAAAACGGCCTGGAGTATATTATTGACCGTGATAAAAACAGCATTGAAAAAACGCAGAGTATTTCTTCCCTGCGGGAAAAAAATCTTTATATTGCAGAATTTACGGACGGAACAAAAAAAGAATTTTCCTCAAAGGCCGCGCTGTTAGAAACTTTTATCGACACAAGATTTTGCAAAGGAAGAAGAATAAACACAAAAGGGCTTATATGCACTTTTTCTTATAATTTTATTTATATTGAAAAGGGAACTGTTTTAGGCCGGACAAAAGAAGATTTGAGATGCTGTAATAGAATTCCGATTGATAAATTTGAAATTTTTCCGCCGGCAAAATGCCAGATAGACTATTGCTCCTTATGCGGCTTTTTCAGCCTGTACGCTCCGGAAGATGAGGAATTGGAAGAGCCACGCGAGATATTAACCATAGACGAAACCGATGCAGATGCGGAAAGTGATGAAGTCGTTGAGGAATGCGCCTTGAAAAGCCAATAAATCCCTTGCCATTTATCAAAAAAGAGTTGACAAGTAAACATATTTATAGTATTATAAAAGCATCAAGGGAAACATCCCGATAAGGAGTGTGAAAAGTGGGATGCTGAAAAAAGAAAAGCTGCTAAATGCCTTAGCAAAACTGATTACCGCAGTTGCAATGCTAATATCGGCAATAGCAGCGCTTATTAACGCGCTTAAATAGCGCAAGGTTTGGCGGATAAACACCGCCCTCCTTTATTTAGTCTAAGTTTTTTTTATATCAAAGTCAACAATTTTTTAAGGAGGCAACGTATGTATTTTCTTATAATCGGGTTTTTGGTTATTCTGGCAAATCTTTCGCTGATATTTTTTAAAAATGTCTTTCTTGCGGGCTTTTTAATCTTGCTTGCAGGCGCCATTTTTTTAAGGAGGCACAAAAATGGAAAATGAAACAAAAGTCCGTGCGCCACGCTCACGGGAGCGGGGAAAGGGAAAAAATAACAAGGGTACAACACGCGTGCTTTTTCAGGTAAGTTGCCAGCCAGAAGAGCGTGAGCAGATAAAAGAGCTTGCAGAAAAAGCCGGCAAAACAACAAGCAAATTTCTGGTGGATTTAGCGCTTAGAAGAAATTAGAAATCAAAAAAAAATGTCACACTGACCCTCTGCTTTTTTTTATTCAGCTTTTAAATGTGACATAAATTTGTAACATTTTTATGTCACATTTTATGTCACACTTGGCAGTTTACAAAAAATTGATTTGACGGCTTGTTTTTAGTAATTTTATATGTTATAAAGAATTAACATTTGTGTTATGCGCATTTTGTAGCTCAGTTGGATTAGAGCATCTGCCTTCTAAGCAGAGGGTCGCGTGTTCGAATCACGCCAGTCTCAAAAAGCGTGTAATTCGTTGAGTAGAACGGGATTGCGCGCTTTTTTTTTATTTATTTTCTATTCCTTTTCTTCAGTCTCTTTTATTTTTAAGTGCTTCCAGTATGCTTCGTCTTCCTGTCCGATTCTCCAAAAACTCAGGGCTTTTATTTCATTTTCTGCATACATTTTTGTCCTGACAAAAAGGGAGGTTTCATCGTCATAAAAAGCCGTGATATTCAGTTTTTTTGTAATTGTAAAACTTGGAACTCCATATTCATCGCGCCTGTGGTTTTTTACCTTGTTTTCTTCCATTATTTTTTGCAGCGTCGGGTAGATGTATGCTTTTCCGCCGAGAGTATCATCTCTCCAGGCTCTTCCGTAAAACGAAAGTCCCATTACAAGTTTTTCCGGAGGAATTTGACTTTTTGCATAGTCTGAAATCTTTTTGCACCAGTCAGTGCTTGCTATCGGACCTGGTTTGCTTGTGGCCCAGTGCTCGTCGTAGGCCATTATGATGATTTTATCCGCAACCTTTGCAAGTTTTTCATAATTATAGGCATCTTTTGAAAGAGTCCTTATTCTTGCAGGAATTGCAATAGAAAGTGTTTTTTCGCCAAGTTTTGATTTTAAAATTTTCAAAAATTCAATAAAATTTTCATCATCTTCAGGACTTACAAGTTCCCAGTCAACCTGAAGCCCGTCATAAGTCTTGCTTGCTTCTATTAAGCCGTCAATAATTTTGTTTCTGAGCGGAAGTTCTGGTAAAAGCAAAAGGTGGGTTTGCGAGCGCGAGTCGCAGCTTGTTACGAGATGAACTTTTGCCGGACAGTCAGAAAAATATTTTTCCTTAGGAGGGGGTGCCGGCACCTCGCTAAATGCCGAAATTGCTTCTGTAAAATAGCCGATGTCGGTAAGAGGAAGGTCTGGAGTGTATGAATCTTCTCTTTTATAAAAAACATAGCCCCAAAGTTCTTCAAATTCGACTGTCTCGTCTTCAGAAAAATCTTTCTTAAAATCCCCATTTTTTGCCTTTGGTACCGAAGAGCATGAAAACAGCAGAAACAGAAAGAAAAAAACGTTTAATTTAAAAAAAATCTTCATATACACAGGATAACAGAAAAATTTCAAAAAATCTAAAAAATCTTCTCTTTGAATTCGGGTGGCTTTTTGCCTTGCAAAAACCGAGCTTTTCAGGGCTACGGTTTTCACCTCCGGTATTTTTGCATAGCAAAAACACACGCTCCGCGTCCCTTTCAATCTCTGCCACAAAAAAATGCCGCAAAAAAACATATTTTTGTTACTCTATGCTGACTTAGAATCTATTTCTTGTTATAATCCGCTTAAAAATATTTCAGTTTGTTCAAGCGTTGCTTTCTCAAACTGTGATTCTCGCCATCCGTGGCTTGCCGCTAACGCGGTGCTTATTATGGAGGAAATATGATAAAAATTGCTTTTTATGACACTCGTTCGTACGACAAGGATTCTTTTTGCTCAGAAAATGAAAAATTTGGTTTTGAAATTGATTATTTTGATTTTAAATTGACTGAAAAAACCGCGTTCACAGCAAAGAATTTTGATGCTGTTTGTGTTTTTGTAAATGATACAGTCGATTCATCTGTCCTTAAAATATTAAAAGAATGCGGAGTAAAACTTGTCGTTTTAAGATGTGCCGGTTTTAACAATGTTGACCTGTCTGCCGCATCTTCTTTTGGAATAAAAATTGTCCGTGTTCCGGCTTATTCTCCTCACGCAGTTGCAGAACACGCGCTGGCGCTTTTAATGTCTCTTACCCGCCATATTCCTCAGGCCTATTTAAGAACAAAAACCCAGAATTTCAGCATCGAAGGTCTTACTGGCCGTGATCTTTTCGGTCTTACCGCGGGAATTTTCGGCACTGGAAAAATTGGACGGATAATGGCTGGACTTTTAAAAGGTCTTGGCATGAAAATCATCTGTTATGATCCTTATCCAGACGAAAAATGGGCTGAAGAAGAAGGTTTTTCTTATGTCGATGTTCCGACGATTTTTAAGGAAAGCGATGTCTTAAGCTTTCATTGTCCGCTTACGCCGGAAACAAGGCATATTGCAAATCACGATACAATGAAAACTATGAAAAGCGATGCTGTCATCATTAACACAGGCCGCGGCGCTTTAATCGACACCAAAGCCCTTGTTCACGCATTAAAGCACAAGCATATCGGAGGAGCTGCGCTGGATGTTTATGAAGAAGAAAGCGCTTTTTTCTTCAATGACCATTCAACGGAAGTAATAACAGACGACGTTCTTGCAAGGCTTTTAACGTTCCCTAATGTTCTTATAACCGGACATCAGGCGTTCTTAACGACGACTGCGCTTTCAAATATTGCGGAAGTCTCGCTTCAGAATGTTAAGGATTTTGCTGAAAACAAAGAACTCAAAAACGAAGTAAAGATTCTCTAAAAAATCATTTTTAGTTTTTTGCGCTCCTGCGTTTTGTTGATTTTTATAGGTTTTGGAGTAAAATTAGATTATGGCGATACAACCAATTGACCTTCAGACGATATATTCTCAAATGAGCAACGTTGCAAAAAATGTTGCCCATCAGCAGAACGGAAATCAATTGACGCAGGCAATGCAGGAAAATGTTGCCGTTCAGCAGGAGCAGGAGCGGTTGTCTCAGGTTCACAAAACCGCCGAAAACGAAGCGAACACCAGTCAGGTAAAAGACGAAGGCCATCAAAATAATTCTTTTCAAAATCAAAAAAATCAGAAAAAAAGTAAGGAAGAGGAACCTGAAAAAAAGAAACTGACAGAAATCCGTGAATCTTTTTTGGGACAAAATATTGATATTTCGAGGTAGATATGCAGGGAATTGCAGTTCTGGCATTTATTCTTTGTTGCTTAAATATAACCGGCTGGCTTGTATTTTTAAGAAAATTTAAAAGGCTTTTTACGACCGAAGATATTATTTCTAAAACTCGGCTTGAAGTTACACGGATGATTGAAGATGTAAACCGCACGACCTCAAAAAATCTGGATTTAATCGAAGAAAAAATCAAACAGTTAAAGGCAACTTCGGCTGACGCAGAACGTCATATTGCTGTTGCAAAGTCGGAATTGGAAAAACGCGCTGCTCTGGCGCAATTTAACAGGGCGATTTCTGAAAAATCTGAGGTTTCTCACAAAAATGAGATTCACCCTAAAACTCAAGATCCTTCAGTCTATGGAAGCAAAGCGCCTTACGGAAGAATTTCCGATGCTTTGCAGGCTTCCAGCGCATATCAGATAACTTCAAAAGGTAAAAAAGAAGTTGCAGGCGAGCAGGGCGAATTATTTGAACAGCAGGAAGAAAATTATATAAAGTCGCCTTCCGGAACAAAATTTATGGTCGATAACGAAGGAACAGGTTTTGCTTCAATTCCAAAAATTGGAGAAAATGTCTTTTATTCGGACAACCCGATAAAACCTAAAAAAACAATAAACGAGCAGATAAAAGAACTTTCAGACCGCGGTTACGATATTGAAATGATTGCACGTGAGCTTGGTCTTACAACGACCGAAGTTCAATTTTCGTTGGATATGGGGTTTTAAAAGTTTGTAATCATTAACGCAAAGTTATTTAACGCCGCCAAGTTTTGGTGGTATATTTAAATAGATAGTTTTTTTAACTAAAAAAAATTCACAAAAAAAGAGAGGATAGCATGGACACCCACGTTGAAGAACTGATTGACAGAATCAAAAAAGATGGCGTTGCCGTTGCTGAAAGCTCTGCCTCAGAAAAAATTGCACAGGCCCAGAGAGAAGCCGACAAGATTATTCTTGATGCAAAAGAAGAAGCAGAGAAAATTCTTATGCAGGCTAAGGAAGAGACAGCCCGCCTGGAAAAAGCAAGTGAAGATGCCATTAAACAAGCCGGAAGAAATCTTCTTCTGCAATTTAAAGACAGTATTACAAAAGAGCTTTCTGCGCTCATAAAACAGGAAGTTTCGGATTCTTATTCAAAAGATTTGCTGGCAACCCTTGTTCCAGAAGTTGTAAAGGAATGGGTAAAAAACAGTTCTGCTGAAGATGTTTCTGTTCTTTTGAACGAAAAAAGCTTAAAAGAAGTTGAATCAAATCTAAAAGCAGCTTTGAAAAATGAAATTTCTGCCGGGCTTACACTGAAAGTTGACAATTCCGTTTCAAACGGATTCCGCATCGGTGTAAAGGATGGAGCAGCATTCTATGACTATTCAGCAGAAGCTGTAGCTGACTTGTTCAGTTCATATTTAAATCCTAGAGTTGCTGCATTGATGAAAGAGGCGGCTAAATAAGTGAGTAATCAGTATTATCTTTTGGCACAACTTCCATCTTTCTCAGTTACTGACGAAAAATCGGTGTTGCCGGTTACAGAAGAATACTTTTATGATCTCTGCTCGCGTTTTCTCGACAAGAAAAGTTTTGAACAGGTAAAACTTCTTTCTTTGACACCTCCGTTAAAAAAAGTTTCAACAGGTTCTGTTTTTCTTGACAAATGGTATGACAGTGAACGAAATCTTCGTTTTGCTTTGGCTCAAATCCGTGCACTTCGCATGAATAAAAAATTCGAAATAGAAAACGAAAGTTTCTCTCCTGATGTGATTCAGGCGGCCCGCACTGCGACTGGAATGGACAGTCCATTGGCTGCAGAGCAGTTCTTGAATCAATACAGACTGAATCTTTTGGACAGTATTCGTCCTGCCGATGAGTTTTCTGTTGATGCTGTTTATGCCTATGGTTTGCGCTTAAAACTCGCATTAAGAATGAAGATGTTCAATGCAGAGAAAGGTATGGTTTCTTATCATAAAATTTATGATTCAATCCTCAAAGGAGATATGGGAGATAAATAATGACGGATACAAAAGGAAAGGTAGTCGGCGTTAATGGAAACATGGTTTCTGTCGAATTTGACGGAAATATTTCCATGAACGAAGTTGCCTATGTAAAAGTTGATAATTCAAGCCTGAAAAGTGAGGTAATCCGTATCCGCGGAAATGTAGCCCAGCTTCAGGTTTACGAAATGACAAAAGGAATTAAAACCGGAGATGCTGTTGAGTTTACCGGTGATTTGCTTTCTGCTGAGCTTGGTCCTGGACTTCTTGGTCAGGTCTACGACGGTTTGCAGAATCCTCTTCCTCTGCTTGCTGAAAAAGCAGGATGGTTCCTTGAAAGAGGCGTTTATGTAAATCCTCTCGACAGAACAAAAAAATGGGCGTTTACACCAACTGCAAAGCCTGGCGATGTAAAAAAAGCCGGTGAATATATCGGAACTGTTCCAGAAGGTCCGTTCACGCACAAGATTTTTGTGCCGTTCTATTTGCTTGGCTCATACACTGTAAAATCTATAAAACCTGCTGGCGAATATACACTTGATGACAAGGTCGCTGTTCTTACCGACGAAAATGGAAAGGACGTAGAAATCGGTCTTTCTTTCAAATGGCCGGTAAAACGCGCGATTAACTGCTATGAAGAGCGTCTTGCGCCGACAGAGACAATGGTTACTAAGGTTCGCCTTATCGATACATTCTTCCCTGTTGCAAAGGGCGGAACTTACTGTATTCCGGGTCCTTTCGGCGCTGGAAAAACAGTTCTTCAGCATACAACTTCAAAATATGCAGACGTTGACATTGTAATCATCGCTGCCTGTGGTGAACGCGCCGGTGAAGTTGTAGAAACCCTTACAGAATTCCCTGAACTTAAAGATCCGAAAACCGGAAAATCTTTGATGGAAAGAACAATCATCATCTGTAATACTTCTTCAATGCCAGTAGCTTCGCGTGAAGCTTCTGTTTATACTTCTGTAACTTTGGCTGAATATTACAGACAGATGGGATTGAACGTCTTGCTTCTTGCCGATTCAACTTCCCGTTGGGCTCAGGCTCTTCGTGAAATGTCTGGTCGTCTTGAAGAAATCCCGGGAGAAGAAGCATTCCCTGCTTACATGGAATCTTATATTGCAGCCTTCTATGAACGTGCCGGACAGGTTCGTTTGCCAGACGGTTCTGTAGGTTCTGTAACAATCGGTGGTACAGTTTCTCCTGCCGGCGGTAACTTTGAAGAACCTGTAACACAGGCAACTTTGAAGGTTGTCGGCGCTTTCCACGGACTTTCACGTGCTCGCTCAGATGCCCGTAAATATCCTGCGATTGACCCGATTCAGTCATGGTCAAAATACAAAGGCGTAATCGATTCAAGCAAGGTAAATTTCTGCTTTGATATTATGAAAAAAGGCGTTGATGTCGCTTCGATGATGAAGGTAGTTGGTGAAGAAGGAACTTCCCTTGACGACTATTTTGTTTATCTAAAAGAAGAAATGCTTGATGCCGTTTACTTCCAGCAGAACTCTTTTGATGCAGTAGATGCAAATGCAACTGTTGAACGTCAGAAGTACGACCTTGATAAAATCATTAAAATTCTTGGTTCTTCTTTTGAACTTGCAGATAAAGATGAAGCAAGAACTTATTTTAACCAGTTGCGTCAGAAATTCCTTGACTGGAACTACACAGAAGAGCACAGCGATGCTTTCAAAAAAGTTGAGTCAGAAATCGACGAACTTTATTCATCAAAAAACGGCAAACTTACAGCTCAGGCCGAATCATTGCTTAAGGCTTAAGAAGGACGGTGAAAAATGAATAAAATATACAGCAAAATTGAATCAATCACTGGTTCCGTAATTACAGTAAAGGCAGAAGGCGTAAAATATAACGAACTTGCAGAAATTACAACCCGTTTTGGAAAATCTCTTGCAGAAGTAAACAAAATTGATGGTGATACAGTTTCTTTGCAGGTTTTTGCCGGCGGACGCGGTGTTTCCACAGGCGATCAGATTCGCTTTTTGGGACACGATATGCGTGTTTCTTTCGGTGATGATCTTTTGGGAAGAATCTTCAATGGTTCTGGAGATCCTCGCGACAAGGGACCTGCTCTTACTGAAAATATGACAGAAATTGGAGGACCTTCAGTAAACCCTTCAAAACGTATTCTTGCAGAAAGAATGATGAGAACAAACATTCCTATGATTGATATGTTCAATACTCTTGTTGTTTCTCAGAAACTTCCTATTTTCTCTATTTCTGGAGAACCTTACAACCAGCTTCTTGCACGTATTGCCATGCAGGCTGAAGCTGATGTTATCGTTCTTGGCGGAATGGGTCTTAAATATGACGACTTCCTCTATTTCAAGAAAACTCTCGAGGAAGGCGGCGCGTTGAGCAAGACGGTTATGTTTATTCATACTGCCGCTGACCCAACCGTAGAATGTATCAAAATTCCTGATATGTCTCTTGCGGTTGCAGAACAGTTTGCTTTGCAGAATAAGGACGTTCTTGTTCTGCTTACAGATATGACTTCTTATGCAGACTCTATGAAGGAAATTGCGATTACTCAGGAGCAAGTTCCTTCAAACCGTGGTTATCCTGGCGATTTGTATTCTCAGCTTGCTGCCCGTTATGAAAAGGCCGTTGACTTTAAGGGAAGCGGTTCCATTACAATTCTAGCAGTAACAACAATGCCTGGTGATGACGTAACTCATCCGGTTCCAGATAACACAGGTTATATTACAGAAGGTCAGTACTATCTTAAGGGCGGTCGTATTGAGCCGTTTGGTTCGCTTTCACGCTTAAAGCAGAATGTAAACGGCAAGACAAGAAAAGATCACCGTGCGCTTATGGATGCTATGATTCGTCTGTATTCATCTTACAAAGACACCCTCGAAAAAAAGTCCATGGGCTTTATGATGTCAAAATGGGATGAAAAACTTTTGAAATACGGTGAGCTTTTTGAAAAAGAAATGATGGACTTGTCCGTAAATATTTCTTTGGAAAATGCACTTGATTTAGGATGGAAGATTCTTGCTGCCTGCTTTGACAAAGACGAAACAGGTATTAAATCTGAATTGATTGCAGAATTCTGGCCGAACAAATAATTCCTGCTTGGAGATAAAATTTAATGGCAAAAATTAAGCTGACTAAAAATGAGCAGAAAGCACAGAAAGACGCGCTGAAAATGTATCAGCGTTATCTTCCTACGCTCACGCTCAAAAAACAGCAGCTTCAGTCTGAAATCAGAACCATCGGCGCAAAAGCAAAAGAAGTTCGTCAGGCTAGAATTCGCCTTGAAGAAGAATTCAAGATTTGGATAGGCGTTTTTGGCGAAGAACAGGCTTTTAAAAGCGACATGGTTACGGTTCGGAACATAAAAAAGGGCACCGGAAACATTGCCGGTGTAACGATTCCAATTTACGAAGGCGCGGATTTTTCTCGCGGAGATTACGATTTGTACGAAACTCCGCTTTGGATTGATCTTGCGGCTGACAGAATGGAAAAGGCCCTTTCGTTGGATCTTGAAGCTAGCGTGCTTGATGAACAGGTAAGATTGCTCTCAAAAGAACTGCGTACGACTTCTCAGCGCGTAAATCTTTTTGAAAAAGTAAAAATTCCTGAAGCAAAAGCAAATATTAAAAAAATTTCAGTTTATCTTGGCGACCAGCAGGTAAGCGAGGTTGTGCGTTCAAAAATCTCTAAGAAGAAGATTGATCAGCGTAACCGTGCTGCTGTTGCCGCGGCTGAAAAAGAGGGGGCTTGCTTATGATAGTCCCAATGAAAAAATTAAGCATAGTTGTTCTGGAAAAAGAAAGACGACAGGCCTTAAAGACTCTTCGCCGTCTTGGAGTGGTTAATGTTGAAGAAGTAAAAGGAGAAAGCGAAGAACTTTCATCTTTTAAGAATAAAAATTCAAAAATTGAACTTGCAATTTCTCTTTTGTCTGAAATCAAGGCAAAGAAAATTCCAGAAACTTCAATGCTTTCAAAAGATGACTCCTTTGCTTTGGCAGACAAAATCATCAGTTTGACAGAAGAGAAGAAAAATCTTTTTTCTTCGATTGCGTCAGACAAAACGGAACTTGACCGTCTTAAAAAATGGGGAAATGTTGTTCCTGAAGATTTTGATTTTCTGGCAGAAAAAGGCGTTTATCTTTCAATGTACGAAATGCCGTCGTCTAAATATAATTCGATAGACGAAAGCATCGATACTTTGCTGGTTAACGACGATAAAGACATTTCGCGCTTTTTTGTGATTTCTGACCACAAATTGGCACAAAATGAGCGTCCGGAAAATCTTCCGCCTGAAGCATACCGTGTTGTTTTGCCAAAAAAATCAACGGTGCAACTGGCAGATACTATTGAACAGAATAAAAAGCGGATTACTGAAATTGATTCAGAGCTTGCAGATTCTGTGAAATATCTTCCATCACTTAAAAAAGCTGGCGAAAACTTCGGTAAAGATATTGAATTTGAAAATCTTTACAGCGGTATGGGTGTTGAAGAAAAAAATGAACAGAAGCCTGAAGCAGTGCGGCTTGCCTGGCTTACCGGTTATGTTCCCGCAGAAGAACTTGAAAAAGTCGAAAAAACAGCTGTTGAGAGCAAATGGGCGTTTGCAGCAGATGATCCTGCCGCAGATGACAATGTTCCGACAAAATTAAAGAACAATAAGTTTGTAAGTCTTATTTATCCAGTTACGGACTTTCTTGGAACAGTTCCAGGCTACAATGAATTTGACATTTCAAACTGGTTCCTTTTGTTCTTTACGATTTTCTTCGGCATGATTTTTGGAGACGGCGGATACGGCGGACTTTTGCTTGCCGGCGGAATTCTTGCTATGGTTCCTTCTTTTAAGAAAAGACAGGCACCTTCACCAATGGCTTTCCTGCTTTCTCTTTTAGGATTTGCAACAATGGTTTGGGGAGCTGTAACTTGTACCTGGTTCGGACTTACACCTGAGCAGCTGCCGGATTGCATAAAAATGCTTTCTGTTCCAGCCCTGTCAAATGTTACATCTGCAAAAGAAGGCGTTAAGATGGTTCTTCACAGTGCTTCCGGCGCAGTAACTGAAATATCTTATTCAGCATGGGTAAAAGAAAACCTCCAGATTTTCTGTTTTACGCTTGCTTTGATTCAGCTGGCTATTGCGCATTTGAAGGGCATTGCAAAAAATATACGTTCGCCGAAATTCTTGGGAGATTTGGGCTCGCTTCTCCAGCTTGGCGGCATGTACTATGTAGTTTTGAGTATGGTAGTTGATGGAATAAGATTCCCTCTTGGAATTACTCCTGAAAGTTACTGGCTTTTCGACAAAATTCCAGTTGCATATATTGCGCTTGGAGCAATTGCATTTGGTTTTGTCCTGAGTTTTGTATTCTCAAACTATGAAGGAAGCATAGGAAAGAGCATTCTTGAAAGCTGCAAGAACATTGTTTCTGTGCTTTTGGGCGTTGTAAACGTATTCTCTGATATTGTTTCTTACATCCGTCTTTGGGCTGTAGCCCTGGCAGGTGGAGCAATCAGTGCGACGGTAAATGAAATGGCAGGTCCAATGCTTGGTCATCTTGCAATGTTCATCTGTGCGATTTTGATTCTTACCGTAGGACATGGCCTGAATATGATTCTGAATGTTCTTTCGGTTATCGTTCACGGCGTACGTCTTAATACGCTTGAATTCTCAACGCACTTGGGAATGAGCTGGACAGGTTTTAAATACAGACCTTTCAGTGAATAAAATTTAAAAATCCAGCTGTTGTGTTGCAGCGGCTGGTTGAAATAAGAAATTGTCATAAACTTTATTAAAGGAGAAATATTATGGAATTTTTAGGACAGTTTGGTTGTGCAATTGTAATGGGTATTGCTGCTCTTGGTTCGGCAATTGGTATCATGATTTCTGGACAGGCTGCAATCGGTTCTTGGAAACGCTGTTACATGGCTAACAAACCGGCTCCGTTCATTCTTACTGTATTTGCAGGTGCTCCGTTGACACAGACAATCTACGGCTTCCTTCTTATGCAGACAATGATGGGCTCAAGTGCAGCTCCTGGTTTTAAGCTTGGTGTTGGACTTATGTCAGGTATTGCAATGTGCGCTTCTGCTATTGCCCAGGGAAAAGCTGGTGCTTCTGGTTCAGACGCTCTTGGCGAAACTGGAAAAGGCTTCTCTCAGTACATCATGGTTGTAGGTCTTTGTGAAACTGTTGCTTTGTTTGCAATGGTATTCTCAATGGTTGCACTCGGCTAAGATAAATAGTCTTTTGTAAATGGCGGTCAGATTTGAAGTTAAATGCTTTCATTTCTGACCGCTTTTTTTTGCTTTTTATGACATTTTGTATTTCCGTTAATAGTGCATTTTCATAAAGTTTTCTTAAATTGCAATTTTTGCAGCTTAACATTATAATTTTAACTATGAAACAAGATTTTAAGACAGCCGGATTTAAGAAAACTAGAGAAGTTTATATAGGCGGCAATGGAAATACAGAGCGCATTACAATCGGAGGAGATTCTCCGGTTACAATTCAGACAATGTGGAAAGAGGGGATTACAGAGGTAAAAGATAATCCCCAGAAAATTGAAAAAATTGTACAGCAGATAAACAGCTTAAAGCTTTTAGGTTGTGATATTATTCGTTTTGCTGTTCCAGACATGGAAAGCGCGGAAAGTTTTATTCAGATTTGCCGTGCTTCGACTATGCCGCTTGTTGCAGATATTCATTTTGATTACAGACTTGCGTTAAAGTGTCTTGAAGGGCCTGTCGGTGCAATCCGAATAAATCCTGGCAATATCGGTGCCAGAGATCGTGTGGAAGCCGTTGTAAATGCCTGCCGGGATACAGGAACTGCAATCAGAATTGGTGTAAATACAGGTTCTTTGCCTCATGATTTAGCGGAACAGGTTAACCTTGGAAAAATAAGCCGCGCTCTTGCTTTGAGCGAAACTGCCGCAAGGGAATCCGCCGTTTTTGATGAATTGAATTTCAATCAATTTGTTGTGAGTATGAAGGCAAGTTCTGTTCAGGAAACAATCGATGCAAACGAAGATTTTGCCCGCCGTTTTGAGATTCCTTTGCATGTTGGAGTTACAGAAGCAGGCCCTCTTATTACTGGTGTTGTAAAGTCGACACTTGCATTCAGCCATCTTTTAAAAGAGGGAATTGGAAATACAATCCGCGTAAGTTTGTCATCATCTCCGGAAAATGAAGTAATTACCGGACTTGAGATTTTGCGTGAATGTGGAAAAAGACAGGGCGGAATAAAACTTGTAAGTTGTCCTCGTTGCGGCCGTCTTGGTTTTGATGTGCACGGTTTTATGCAGCGCTGGCAAAATAAGCTTCTTTCTATGAAAAAAGACATTACGGTCGCAGTTATGGGCTGTGTTGTAAACGGACCTGGCGAGGGAAAACACGCAGACTTGGGAATTGCTGGTGCCGGTGGAAAGGCAATTCTTTTTAAAAAAGGCGTGATTGTCGAAACTGTGGATATAGAAAAAGCCGATGAAGTTTTTGAAAAACTTTTAAATGAATTTTAGCTGCCGTTTGTGAACTTTACACAAAAAAAGGATGTTTTATGACAAAAAAATGTTTGTTATCTTTCTGTTTTCTTCTCAGTTTTTGTACATCAGTTTTTTGCGTAAGTTATTCCGAAAAATCCTGGAGAATTTTAGAGCAGGCTCAGGTGTGCTTTGATTCTGGAAATTACGGAGATGCCTTTAAATTTGCAAGGGAGGCTTTTGTTAGCCGAAAAAATGAGGCGGAAAACGAGTTTAATGTTTTGGACAAGGCTATTTCTCCGGCTCAGGTAAGAAGAGCTGGAGATGAATTTTCTGCCGTCCTTAAGGTTTTAAAAGAGCGTGAACAAAAAGAAGCTGTCGATATAATTGAAAAATACCTGAAACTTTACGGAAGCTCTTTCTATAAAAACAGCATTCATAATATGCTTGACTGGCTAAAAGAACGAAACGTTTATCCTGAAGCAGATTATTTGACTGGAAAAATCTATCAGGTTGAAGGTGAATATGCGCAGGCTCTTTCTTTTTATGAGCGCGCCTACAGTGAAAAAGACTATCTTGATGTTTCTGACGTCCAGTATGAAATTTTGTATTCGATTGGTTTTATTGCAAAAATAAATAGCGATTTTGAAAAATTTGAAAAAACTCTTCTTTTAATTTTGAACAGCGATGAATTTTTTAAGAACGAATTGCTGAAAAAATCGATTACAAAGGCAATTTCTGGCGATAAAAAAGAAAATGTTGACAGGATTTTTCTTCTTTATCGGGCGGATTCAAAATATTCACTTATGGCCTTGTCCGAATTGGGAGATTTATACGAAAATCGAAAAGAGTCAAAAAAGGCGCTTGAATGTTCTGCATTGGCGGCGGTCGAGTCTTTTACCCATATTTTAACTGCGATCGAACAGAGAAATTCCCAGTTTAAATACACATCGCTTGGAAAATTTTTTGAGGAATGTAAAAAATACGAGGAAATACTTTTTTGGGCTCAGAAAAATGATGTCTGGAATGTTTTTTATCAGCTTGCAAAAAGGGCAGGTGCAAATGGAAATATTATTTTCGCACAAGCCATGTATTCTGTAATGGCAGATTCGGTTCCAGATTCATATTACCGCTCTCTTTCTGCTAGCCAGTTAAACAGCAGTTTTTAGTAGAAGAGTCCGATTCCAATTGAAATTTCGAGTGCAGAAACATTTTTTCGCCATGAGTCGTCAATAAGTTTTGACACGGCTTTCTTTATGATTTTTCTTCCAACGTCAATTCCTGCGCTTGCACGTACAACAAGGCTTCGCCATTTTGCCGGATATACGAGAACTTCAAGACCTGCGCCATACCATCCGTCTTTTATTGCAAATGTCTTTCCTGTAATCAGATTGTCTGCAAATGCAAAGTCGAAAAACGGCGAAATGTGCATTTCAAAATCAAAATAACGCATCCAGGTTAAGTGATTTGTAAGCCATGAATTTTCACCAAAACAGAATTTAGTGAATTCATTCCAGTCTGTCGTTAAAATGCGGATTGGAATATCTATGTTTCCGATAATTGCTGCCTGGGTGTTGAGCGCTTTTTGTGGTTCTCCAGAAAAACCTTTTGCTTCCCAGGCGTCGGTTTTATAGCGCTGGTCGTCGCGGATTCCACGGAGGTAAGAGCCAATCTGTGTATTTTGATTGTAGTTATAAAAACCGTAGAATCTTGAATTGATTCCGATCCGATTGTTAAAAGATTTGTAAAGCGAAACTGTTCCCGAGAGAGTTGCAATATATTCTTCTTTTTGGAAATTGTAGCCGACATACTGGTCAAAAGAAAGGTCAACTCCATCGCGGAAATTTTCATGCCAGTTTACGCGGCCTGTCGAAGCCGAGTGTCCGACTTTCAGAGTAGGGCTTGAAAGATCTTCGTTTTCCTTGTTTATGCCATTTCTGTCCCAATAGCAGTCATAAGAAACGTATGGCCCCCAATTTACATCTCCAAAGTTGTCAATTTTTGCAATTTTATATGGAAGGGAAAGAGTTGCTCCTTCTGTCAAAAACAGTTCATCATCGTATTCTGTGTAGTCAAAATTGCGTTCAATTCCCTGGGTTAGGTCAAGTTTCAAAGAGAAATTTTCGAAAGGAAGTTCAAAAACAAATCCTGTGTTATAAGAAAATTCCGGTTTTGATTTTCCGAGCGTGTAATCAAGGCTAAAGCTGTTTTTCCATTTTGAATCGAGAACCCACATTTTAAACGGATAATCGTATTTTAAGTTTATGCCAAAGATAGTGTTATAATCGCTTGTGTCTGTGTCGCTGTCTTTTGGTTCATAGGAAAAATTAAAGTCTAAATCCAAAGTTTCGAGAGTGCCGAGAAAATTGGTGTCTTTTGCTTTTAATTTTAATACAAGACCATCGTTTGAATTGTATTTAGGATAAGGAACCATTAAAAAATGTTTTGAATCCTGGGTTGCAATATTGAGCGCGACATTTACAACTTCATCTTCGTCTGGAACCGAATCGTATTTTGCGTAAATAACAGTGGATTCAATGTTTCGTTCGTTTGCAAAAAGCTGTTTTACATTTTCGATATATGAATGCAGGTCATCGTAATTCTCAAAAATTCTTTTTTTGTCAATTTCAATGTTTCTTTCAAGGGCGTATGGCTTTGTAATTCCTGTAATATCGTAATTCACCTGATTGATTCTGTATTTTTCTGCTGCCAAAGAACCTAATGCAAGAAGAGAAGTGAAAATGAGCGAAGCCGAACGTTTCATTTAGTAAGCACCTTTTCCTTTTATAACGATGTAAATGGTCTTTATTATAATCCAAATATCAAGCCATACAGACCAGTTCTGAATATAATAAGAATCCAAGGTAATTCTCTCTTCGTAGCCTGTATCTGAACGGCCGGAAATCTGCCACATTCCGCTTAATCCCGGCTGAACGCTTAAAATAAGCTTTGCCTTGTCGCCGTATTTAGCAAGTTCGGGTGTTGTGACTGGACGCGGTCCAATAAAACTCATTTCTCCTGTAAGCACATTAAAAAATTGAGGAAATTCATCAAGACTTGTTTTTCTTAAGAATTTTCCGATTTTAGTTACGCGCGGATCATTTGTAAATTTCCGGTCTTTTTCCCATTCTGCCGCCATAACCGGATCTTTTAATATTTCATCGAGCATTTTGTCTGCATTTACGACCATTGAACGGAATTTCCAGCATTTGAATTCTTTTCCGTTTTTGCCGACTCTTTTGTGTCCATAAAAAACAGGACCAGGACTTGAAACTTTTACGCAGATTGCAGTAATCAGAACAACCGGAATAATCAGTGGAGAAGCGAGAAGAAGCAAAAAAAGGTCGACAATGCGTTTTATAAAGATGCTCAGTTTTTTTGTAAGATTGTGAGTCGAAGAAAAACCAAGAATTCCTCCAAAATCACGGACGTTTGCCGAAAGGGTGTTGAGTGCCTGTGCGTCAGGAATTGTTATCGTATAACGGAAATATGAATTTATCAGGTCGAAATTTTCTTCCCAGTCAATGATTATTGCGACTTTTATGCCAGTTTGTCTTATTACGCAGTCAAGCTCCCTTGAAGGTTTGTAGACTGGAATGTCTTTGTAAAGCGAATTTTCTGTAGCCTTGCTGTCTAAAATCATCGCCGGTTTATAACCAAGGTCTTTTCTGCTCAAAAGGCGGTCTACGATAAAATAGTCTTTTTGACCGCAAAGCATTATTACGGCAGGAACACCAAACCATTTTGTGTTTTTTAAAAGATGCCTTGCAAGCTCGCGTCCACATGGAAGAAAAACAAGGGCAAAAGGCGTTGCAAGAATAAATGCAGCGACAATCGGCCATTTGTCATCGGCTTCTTCAACTGTAATAGAAAGAGCGATTCCTGTAAAAACAAAAAACGAGCAGATTGCAAATTTTTTAACTTCATCTGCCGGTGGAAGCGAAATTCCTGGATAAAGCCCTGCTGCGTAAAAAACAGAAATCATCGGCAGAAGGTAAATCCAGTATGTTATGAATGACCGAAAGTTTATCCACGAATGGTTGATGAGGTTTATTATAAAAAATGACGTGCCTATGGAAATCATAACCATAAGGCAGTCAATTACGGCGAGGGCAAATCCTGATGTAAAGGAACTTGTCTTCCAATATTTTTGATTAAAATAGGTAAGGTATTCTTTTTCGGTCATAGCAAATTTCATTATATAGAAATAACTTCTGCTAGTCTATTAAGTTACAAATGTATAAAAATTTAGTTAATTTGTTTTAATAACAGAAGTTATCTTTTGTGTAATCAAGGTTGCCGAACGTTTGTATGAATATTTTTCTTTCAGTTCGCCGAGCTCAATTTTCGCAGGATTTTTTTCAATTTCGAGCAGTTTTTCGCAAAGTTCCTGGCTGTCGTCGGTTTTAAAGAACACAACAGGAAAATCGCTGTAAATTTCCTTAAAAACAGGAATATCCGAAATAATTGCAGGCGTTCCGCAAACCATGGCTTCTAGAGGAGGAATTCCAAATCCTTCGTATAAAGACGGCTGAACCAAAGCCAGAGATGATTCATAAAGTTCTTTTAAATTTTCGTTTGAAATTTTTCCTGTAAACTGAACCTTGTCTTCCGAAAAAGTTTCGAGCCTCTTGACAGTTTCTTCATCGCCAGTGCGGAAATTGTCCTTGTTTCCGACGATTACGAGTTTTGATTTTAACCCTTTGCCGCAGGCTTTTTCAAAAGCGTCCAAAAGCGTTTTTAGGCCCTTGTGCTTTTTTATGTTGCCGACAAAAAGAATCGAATTTGTCTTTTGAGGCGGAGTTTCGTTTTTATTCGCCAAATACGATGGAAAAGAATTGTAGACAACATCAACAGGCTTTTTGCAGTTGAGTTTTTCTAGAATTCTTGATTTAGAGAATTCCGAAACCGTAAAGACAGTTTTTGATAGATTGACAGCGCGCTGGTAGAAGAATTTTCGGGCAAGCCGTCCGATAAAACCCGTAAGTTCAGGAACATCAAGAAATACAATGTCGTGAATTGTCGTAAAAACCGGCACGGCTATTCCTGACGGAACATTGCAGTATGGCGAAAAATAACACTGGTACGAGTTTATTTTTTTGATGATTTCTTTTGGAAACGAATAAATTTCTTTGAGAGAAAAACACGGAATGTCGCAAAAACAAAATTCAACATTTTGCATGCGCACAAAAGGCATGCACTGTTCGTGAGTTCCGATTAAAAGACACTCGTTGTTTTCTAAAAAATATGGAATAAGCTCAGAAATAAAAGTTCCGATTCCTCCTGAACCAATCATGCGGCAGTCAATTGCAATTCTTAACATTTTTAACTTTCCTTACAAGAACTAAAACTTTTTTAAAGTCTGTTCAATTTCGTCTTTAATTTGGGCACAGAAACGTTCTGTCGAAAAACTTTTTGCATGAGAAGAAATCTCT
>SAMEA104315426__coassemble_260_pt1 | contig 46750 bp, 38 predicted proteins | sample SAMEA104315426__metabat2_high_PE_039 | metagenome-assembled genome bin SAMEA104315426 (sample SAMEA104315426) | gut metagenome | biome: Monkey gut; feature: monkey-associated habitat; material: faeces | place: China | collected 2013 | reverse complement strand
TTTTCTGTATTTCCGTTTAAAATAAAAAAAGCCTTACTGCATTTAGTAAGACTTAGTCGGGATGACAGGATTCGAACCTGCGACATCTTGGTCCCAAACCAAGCGCGCTACCAGCTGCGCTACATCCCGTGATTATAAAAAAGAGTGGGCACTGAGAGACTCGAACTCCCGACAACCTGGGTGTAAACCAGGGGCTCTACCAACTGAGCTAAATGCCCGTTTCGTCAAACGACTTAGTTAATATAACAAATGTAAGAAAAAAGTTCAATACCTTTTTGCTTTAAAAGTTGAAAATTTTTAATTTTTTTAGTCTTTTATCATTCTGTTCATTGTGTTTTTTATTTCTTCCCTGAACATTACCAGATCCATGATTTTTAAGGAAACAGTGGTGTCAAGTTCTTTTCGGATTTTATTTTCTGAGATAAGAACTGTATCAAAAGCGTAATTTACTTGATCATAGCCAGGACGTTTTACTTCAATTGAAAAATTAAATTTTTTAGTTTCGTCTGCGTTTTCTGCTTCGATTGCTTTTGGCCAAAAACTATAAGAGCCTTTTGTGCTGCTGTATGTATTCAGCGGATTTGCCCAGGTGATGTCCGCCATATCAACTTCTTTTCCGTCCATTTTAAGTGTTACGGTTGCGTTTGCGAGAGGTTCAAAAGTGTTTCCTTCGAGAATTGAGCCCTGGATTATTGGAAAGTTAAAAACAGGTTTTTCGCTGGCTTCTACAATGCATTCTGTTCTTGCAGAAGAGTGGAACGGTCTTTTTGTCGAGCTTATTATTCTGATTCCTTCGATTCCGAGAGCGTCAATATCGGCTTTTATCTGGGCATCTTGCAGAATATCGCGCGCATGAATAACTCCACGGCCGCTTACAACATATCTTGGAGCAACACGGTTTAAAACATAACTTATGGCATCTGCCCGGCAATTTTCGCAGTCGCAGGTAAGCCAGCAGGCATTGACCTCTTTTATCTGATTGTAAAGTTTATTTATCCGATGGCCTACAACTTCTTCCATTAAGTTATGAATATTCATCACAAATCACTCCATTTTTAGTAAAATTTTCTAAAATAATATTTTTAAATTATAAAACAAAAAAAGATTGAGTGCAAATTTTCTGAAAAAATCAGTTTTCCCGGAAAAGCGGATAAATTTCAGTCTTTAATTTTATATTTTGTTATGATAAAATAAGTTATCGATGCTAAAAAAGTTTGTTTTTTATTTTGCTGTTTTCTGTCTCATTTTTGTTTCCTGTAAAAACAGCGATATTGTCGATATGAACCAGAATTCATCTTCGTTAAAGTCGGTTGCCGAAAAAAAAATCACCGAAACTGACTGGACTTTTGAGCTTGAAAAAGACAGACTTGCTCAGGATATTTCTGTTGTAAATAGTATCGAGAAAAAAATAAAACTTACTCCCCAGGTTTTCTTAAATTCAACTTATTCAAAAAATTTGGAACCGGTTTTTCCTTATGTCGAGGGATTTGGTTCTTTAAATACTTCTAATTTTAATTCAGAAATAAAAAAAATGACCGAAGAATTTGCTTCTTCGCTGTGCAAAAACAAATTTGCTTCAAATCTTTTTGATTCGTCCGATATTTATGAACTCGCGCTTTTTTCTATTGAATTAAAAAATCGCTGGGAAAAAACTTTTGATTTTCCTTATCCGGAAATTGATGAAAAAAAATCCGAAGAACTCCAAAATCAAGAAAAAACTGGCGAAAATTCTTCTGACGCCGAAAAACAAACGGTTCAGGAAATTATTCTTTTTGATGAATATATTCTGGGCGAACCTTTTGAAATGAATTCTCTCTGCGAAGTTCCTGTCCGCTTTGTGCAAAAAAAAGGTTTTGTCGATGTAGTTCTTTATTTTTTCAAGAATCCTAATGGAAACTGGAAAATCAACCAGCTGCAGATTTTAAAAATGCAGAAAAAATTCAAAAAGGATGTAAGATAAAAAAGCCGAAAATGACGTCTGTTTTTATCTTTAAAAGTTTGCGTTGCAAACTTTTTTAATCTTGACTTTTTATAGGAGAGATAGTTGCAAAATCAGAAATCAAAAAATCAATCAGGCGCACAAAAAAATTCTTCGCAGTTGACTGGAATTGAACGCCAGCTTGTCCTTCAATATTTAATGGACGCAAATGTTCCTGTAACTTTGACAGAAGAAATTGAACTTGGTCAGGAAAAAGCGGCTGAGAACGAAAAATCCGAAAACGGGCACAGAATACGAACTGTGGCTTCGGGCGTTTTTCCTGTTGCTCTTCCTGGAGAACAGATAACTGTCCTTGATCAGGGAATAATTCTCTTAAAAAATCCGCCGGAAAGCGTAAAGGTTTTTGATGGAAAAAAAGTCCGGGTTCAATTTTATTTTAACAGGCTCGGACTCTATTTTATAACGACAGTCAAAACCGTAAAATCCGGACTTGCGCTTGTGATTCCTTCGGTTATCAGCAAAATTCAGGAAAAAGAAACAAAAAAAACTGAAAATTTTTCGGCAGTTTTGTGCTTTAATTCAAATTCTTCTTCAGAAAAAAATATTTCTTCGAGCGTAAATTGCGGTTTTTCGCCGGAGTATCCGCTTTTTGTAAATCCAAAGTGGAGCGATGTTGAAGAGCCAAACCAGCAGGAAGCAAAAAAATACCTTGAAAAATTTGTCATGCTTTTGCGTTCTGATGGAAAATCCATCGGAAACGGACTTTTTTTGATTTCGGTAGTGCGTTTTCTTTCAGATAAAAATTTTAGCCAAAATCAGTCAATTGAAGGCCGGAAAAATCCTCCGCAGATAATTTACATAGACCACGAAAGGCTTGTGCTTGCCGCCAAAAAAGAAAATATCATCGTAAACAAAGATGAAGAATATTCTGTTGTTCTAGGCTTTCCGATTTCCAAAGGTCCGATAAAAGAGAGGACTGTCTATGCGGTTTTTACGGTTGAAAATATTTTTGAAGACGACTTGAACCAAAAATGCTGCGCCGTCTGCCGTTACAAAAATATAAAAGAAGAAGACGTCCGCTATCTGGAAGATAAAAAAAATTAAGTCGGAGCGAGTGGAAACGCCCCTAAATAAAAAAAACGGTGACTAATGCAAATCACCGTTTTTAGTTGGTTAAAACTGCTTTATTTTTTTGCGGCGTGGTAAACTGGATCTTTTATTTCTGTTTTTGGTCCGATTTTGTCAAAGCCGCAGAATGGAACTAGTGCAGGCGGAACTGTAATTGAACCGTCTTCGTTCTGATAGTTTTCCATAATTGCGAGCATTGCCCGTCCTACCGCAATTGCGGTTCCGTTTAGCATGTGGACATATTTATTCTTGCCGTCATCATCGTGGTATTTTACGTTCAAGCGGCGTGACTGGAAGTCTGTGCAGTTTGAAGTTGATGTAACTTCACCGTAGTCGCCTTCTGGTTTTTCTTCTGTTGCGCGGCTTGGCATCCACGCTTCGAGATCCCATTTTCTGTAAGCAGGAGCACCGAGGTCGCCTGTGCATGTGTCAACTACGTGGAATGGAATTCCCAAGCCTTCAAAAATTTCTTCTTCGATTAAGCGGAGTTTTTCGTGGAGCTTGTTTGAATCTTCTGGCAGACAGTAAACAAACATTTCGACTTTATCAAACTGGTGAACTCTGTAAAGTCCTTTTGAGAACTGTCCTGCGGCGCCGGCTTCGCGTCTAAAGCAGTGGGAAAGTCCGCAATAGAAGAGCGGTAGCGCAGATTTGTCCAGGATTTCTCCTGAGTGGTAGCCGCCGAGGGTAATTTCTGCTGTCGCAACAAGACATGTTCCTTCGTCTTCGATTGCATAAACGTTTGATTCGTTTCCGCGCGGATTAAAACCGATTCCTTTCAAAATTTCTTCTTTTGCAACATCTGGAGTAATGAATGTTGTAAAGCCGTGCTTGCGGAGAATGTTGAGTGCGTACATGATGAGCGCTTCTTCAAGAAATACAGCCTCGTTTTTGAGATAATAGAATTTTGGACCGGAAACTTTTGTTCCGCGTTCAAAATCAATCAAATCGAGTTCTTCGCCAAGTTCTACATGGCTTTTTGGTTTGAATGTAAATTTGCGTGGAACTCCAACTTTCTTTACTTCGAGGTTTTCTGTGTCGAGTTTTCCGATTGGAGTGTCCGGATGGCACATATTCGGAAGCTGTCTTGCAGCGTCTTCGAGTTTTGCTTCAACTTCTGCAAGTTCTTTTTCTGACTGAGAAACATCTTCCTTAATTTTTTTGCCTTCTTCAATGAATTTCTGGCGTGTTTCTGGATCAAGTTTCTGCTTCATATTTGCGGCATTTTCGTTTCTCTTCTGCTGCAATGACTGAAGTTTTGTCGTAAGCGCAGTGCGTTCATCGTAAAGTTTTACAACGAGATCCGCATCGGCAACCATATTGCGGTTTTTTATGTTTTCTTTTACTTCTGCAAGATGTTCTTTTACAAATTTCAAATCGAGCATTTGTATCTATCTCCCAATCTCTCTTAAAATTTCTTATTTGTTTATTTTATTCTTTTAACGGTTTTAAGGCAATTGCAACGTTTTTTTTTGAATTTTTACTTTATCTCAAAAACGGCATCGACTGTAAAACTGATTGTTGTTTTTCCGCCGGAAATTGGCGTTGAAACAAAGGAAGAGGCGCTGTCTTCTACTGCTGCTTCTAAAGAGGCACGTTTTGCGTTGACTCTGTAAAATCCAAAATTATTTGACTGCTCGTTTAGCGAAATTACTTTTCCAAGAAAAGCGCCGCTTGTTGTTGCGAGGAGATTTGCCGTATCCCGTGCATTTTGAACTGCAAGTGTGCGTGCCTGTTTTACAAAAGATTCTTTGTTGCTTATTCCATATTGAAAAGACGAAAGCTGGTTTGCGCCGGCTTTTATTGCTGCGTCAATTACATTTTCTGCCATGGTTAAATCTTTTACAAAAATTTTGATCCGGTTTGTGGCAACATAATCTCCGTAAATTACTTTGCCGTTCAAATAATTTGATTCCTGGTTGATTGTGTAATGTTCTGTGGAAACGTCTTCCGGCAAAATTCCCAGGGCTAAGACAGATTCATGGACTTTTGTCATTTTTTCTGCGTTCTCTTTTGCCGTATTTCCGACATCTTTTCCTCTTGTAATTACAGAAAGAATAATTGTCGCGTTGTCTGCTTCAACTTCGACAGAACCTGTTCCGCTTACGCTCACTGTCCTGCGGTTGTTTTCCGTAGTTTTTATTGTGCAAGATGTAAAAAAAACTGCGCCAAGTACTGCCAAAACCAATTTTGCATTTAAGAGTTTTTTCATTTTTATCTAATCCTCCAATTTTCTTAATAAATATTTACGTAATAGCGATTCAGATAAATTTTCCGTCTGTTTGCTTCCTGCCAGAATGTGCTTGCAGGATAATTTTTTATAAGCGAATTATACGAATCGATTGCGCTTTTTATGTTTTTTACTTCGCTGTCAGCTTCCAAAATCTGTCCTTGAAGAAAAAGCGCCTCGTCAATGCGTGTATTTTGAGTGTCGAGATACTGCTGAACTTCTGAAAGCGCTTGAGCGTAGGATTTTGCCTTAAAATCTTTTTTTGCCTGTTCCAAAAGGTTTTTTGTATCGATTTTTAAGTTTTTTTTCTGTTCTGGCTTTGAAACTTCTTTTGAAACGTCGTTTTGCTTCAAGTTTGTTTCGTCTTGTGAAGAAAGTTTTTGCTCATCGCCAGAAGTTTTTTCTTCAATATTTTTTATTTCGTCAGTTTTTTGAGCTTCTTCCTGAGCTTCCGCTTTTTTTTCGAGGCGGACAGTTTTTTGCGGAACTGATTCTTCATAAGAAGGAGCTTTTGCCCTCTCATTTGGCTTTGCCGATTCTTCGAGAACTTTTATCTCCAGATAATCGTCAATGTATTCGCCTTTTAAAACGTCATTTTTGTAAAAATGAAGGACTGTTTCTCCGCTTTTTGTTGTGCGTAGCGTAAAAGTAGTGTTTTCTGTTCCGAGTTTTCGTCCAAAATATCTCAAAATCTGGTCTTTGCCTTCGTCTTCTCCCATGTAAATCCAGCCTCGTCCCGGGTAAATTATGTCGATGTACTGGTTGTTTTTTGCGGTCATTGAGCGGCTCGGAGTCTTTTGAGAATTGTTTTCGGTCTGTTCTGTATTTTCTTTCGGCTCTTCTTCCTCAATTTCTTCAGAAAGTTCGTCTTTACTCTCAGGTTCTTGTCCGTTTTGAGGCAAGTTTTCCTGATTTTCCATAGAACTTTCGTTCAGTTCCAAATTTTCGTCTGTCTGAGGTTTTTCCTCTTCGGATTTTTTTTCATATTCTTCTGTTTTTGGCAGGAGTTCTGGTTCTTCTTCGTTTGTTTCTGGAATGTCTTGGGCTTCGTTTTGTTTGTTTTCGCTTGATTCAGGATTTTGTTCGTCTGCGGCTGTCTTTGTTTCTTCCTCAAACGGTGAATCTTTTACTTCAGGTTCAACAAAGTCTTCCTGGGTTTCTTCTTTTTCGTTTTCGCTGTCTGCCAAAAGTTCGTCTTCATCGATTTTTTCAGAAATCTGATTTTCGTCATTTTCTGGTTTGTTCTGCGTTTTTTCTGAATTTTGCAAATTTTCTTCATTTGCAAGAGAATCTTGAGAAATCTCTTTGTTTTCCAATTGATCTTCTGGAATTTCTTCAGTTTTTTTGTCCGAAGACTGTTCCGCCTGTGTTAAATTTTCTTCGTTTTTTGGCGAAGAGGCACAAGAATTTAAAATATAAAGAGAAAAAATTGATGTAAATAAAAACAAAAAAGTTCTGGCTTTAGTTTGCATCAAGGCGCTGCTCCTGTAATTTCGTCAATGATTTTGTCGTTTGAATTTTCAAGTTCTTCAATGAGCCTTGAATCTGGTTTTGAAAAATATTTATTTATTTCTTCGTCGCTCCAAGAGTTTTCTGTTTTTCGCGACAAATAATAATCTTTTTCGATTTCCAGATATTCGGGCGTCATTGGCTCCGAAGTCAATACATTTTCCGGTTTTTCGAAGTTTTTTGCCTTTGGCTTTTTTGATTGAATAAAAACTACTGTCAGCGCAATTATAAAAAAAATTAAAAAAATCGCACTGATTCTTGCTAAAAGAGGTTTTTCGCGAATAAAATCACTTGTTTTTTCTTTTAATTCATCAAAATCAACCATTTTTGCTTTTACTTCTGCTTTTCTTCGGCTCTTTCCTGATTTTCCGATTTTTTGTCGTCAGAAGCTGCTTTTTCCGCCGATTTCTTTTCATCTTCGGCGATTTTTGCTGCCTTTGACTTTCTTGCGGCTTCTTTTGCTTCGGCGCGGAATTTTTCAATTTCAGGATCTGTTATAGTTCCGTCCGGATTGTGAATTCGTTTTGCCGGTCGCGGAGGAATGTAAACGTTTTCTTCCGGAGGAACATCTTCTTCGATAAATTCTTTTTCCGATTCGTCTGGTTCAGCAGAAATTTCTTTGTCTAGCCGCATTGTCATAACTTTAGAAACACCGGATTCCTGCATGGTTACACCGAGCATTGTGCTTGCGCCCATTACGGTTTTTTTGTTGTGCGTAATTACAATGTACTGCGAAAGTTTTGCGAATGAACGCAATGCGGTTACAAAGCTTGAAACGTTTTTGTCGTCGAGAGCGGCGTCAATTTCATCAAGAAGACAGAACGGACTTGGTCTTACCTGATAAGTTGCAAAGAGGAGTGCGACTGCCGTCATAGTTTTTTCACCGCCGGAAAGAAGCGCAATGTTCTGGAGTTTTTTTCCAGGCGGTTCGGCGTAAATGTCGATTCCCGAAGTAAGCACGTTTTGCGGATCTACAAGGCGCAATTCTCCACGTCCGCCACCAAAAAGACGTCGGAACATATTGTGAAAATTTTTCTTGATTTTGTTGTAAGTGTCGAGGAACATTTCCGTCGACTTTGTCTTGATTTCCTCAGAAACACGGATTAAGTTTTCGAGCGATTTGTTTGTGTCATCGTAACTTGACTGCAATTTTTCATAGCGCTCTTTCTGCTCTCCAAATTCTTCCGGCGCCATAAGGTTTACGCTTCCGAGAGCTTTTAACTCTTCGCGGGATTTTGCAAGTTTTTCGCGCAAAACTGCCGAAGAAGTCGTTATTTTGTACATCCGCTCTTCAAATTCCATAAGGTCGCGGCTGTGAGTGTCGATAAAGTTCTGCTTTATGTTTCTTATGTCGTTGTCGCTTGTTACTAAATCCATTGCCAGCTTTTCGTACTGGGATTGAATTTTTCTCTGTTCTTCCTGTTTTTTGTCGAGTTTGTTCTGAGTTCCGCTTACAGAGGAATTGCAGCGTACGATTTCGCTGTTGATTTCGCTCATTTCGTCGGCGCATTTTTGACCGCGATGTTCAATCGCCGCAAGTTCGCTCTGAACGTCGATAATCTGTTCGTTTAGTTCGTCGCGTCTTCTCTGTTCCTGTTCAAATTCTTCCTGATTTTGTCGAAGGTTATTTTGTTCGCTTACGAGAGAGCGGCGCAAAATTTCAACATTCTGCTTAACTCCAAAAATTGCCTGGGCCATCGAAGCTTCTGTCACGCGCAGTTGGTTTAAGGTTTCGCGGTATTCGTTTATTTTTTTTACAAGCTCGCCGTTTTCGCTTTTGTAAGAGGCAATTCTTTCGTTGATTTTTTCAATTTGCGAGTTTATGTCCAGAATTTTTGAATCGATTCCACGTTTTTTTGTGATAATTCCTTCCGGAGATGTAAAATCCTCGATAAAATCCGGCATCGCCTTTTCGTATTTAGAAACAGCTTCTTCAATATTTACGCTGATTGAAGAAATTTCCTCAAAAGCCTTGATTGCGTCCTGAATGAGTTTTTCGTTTTCGCTTTCTGAATGGCCTGTAATCGATGCGTAGTCAGAAAAAATATTTTTTCGTCCTTCGGCAAAGATTTTGAGTTTTGCGAGAGAATTTTCAACTTCTTCTTTTGCAGATTTTGCCGCATTGCTTGAATATCCCGAATCTTTTAATTTTGCATCGAGCTCTTTTACAATGTCTTCGGTTATTTCGCCCAATTGTTTTTGATAATCTGCAATTTGCCTGTTTAATTCTTCAATTTCGTCTGCGCTTTTTGCCGCAAGAGTGTCATTTTCCGTAATTTTTGCACTTGAAGAAGTTATATTTTGTGTAAAGGATTCGATGTTTTGCTTTACGCTGTCGAGCTGTCTGTTTTTTGAATGTAAGTCGGCTTCGCGCTCGTCAATCTCTTCGTTAAAAGTGTCAATTTTTTCCTGAATCGAATTCTGCTTTACTTCAAGAATTCCGATTTTTTCTTTTATCTGGTTCGCTTGAAGATTGTATTCCTGTGCGCGCTGAAGCTTGTTTGTCTTTTCTGTCTGGACTTTAGCAAGTTCAACCTGCAGAGAATTCATTTTTGTCTGCAAATCTTTTATTTTGTCGTTATTTTCAAAGAGAGCCGCCTGAATTTCTTCAATTTCCTTTTGAACGGCAGTGCGTTTTTCTTCGAGTTCTTTTTTTGCCGTTTCCTGACGCGCTTTGTCCTGTGTAAATTCTTTAAGGCGCAAAAGCTGAATGTCGAGTTCGCAGTTAAAAATATCATCCTTAAATTGACGGTACTTGATTGTTTTTTCACTCTGAACTTTTAAGGTTTCGTAGCTGCGTTTGTTTTCAATCAGTGCAACTTCAATCTGGGCAAGATTTTGTCTTGTGCGTTCAAGTTCGCGTTCCGCTTCGGCACATTCCGCCTTTGAACGGCTGATTCCGGCCGCTTCTTCAAAAAGGTATCGTCTGTCTTCCGGTTTAGACGAAAGAATCTGGTCAATTTTTCCCTGTTCCATAACGGAATAGGCTGCTTTTCCAACGCCAGTGTCCATAAAAAGGCGGCGAATTTCTGTCGGACCGACCTGTCTGTTGTTAATATAATATTCGCTTTCGCCAGAGCGGTACAGACGGCGTTTTAATGCAATCTCAGAATCTTCAAGAGGCAAAAGTCCGTTTTCGTTTGCAATTGTGAGCGTAACTTCCGCAATATTGAGAGGAGGGCGTGTTTCGGTTCCGTTAAAAATAACAGATTCCATCGTATCTGCACGGAGATTTTTTGCCTTGTTTTCTGCAAGAACCCATTTTACCGCATCGACAACATTGCTTTTTCCACAGCCGTTTGGCCCGAGCAGAGCGGTAATTCCATCTGCAAATTCAATATGAGTTCTGTCGGCAAAAGATTTAAAACCGAAAATATCCAGACATTTAAGAAACACTTTTTAAACTCCGCGAAAAATCAAATTTTGGTATCTTTCTATTATAGCAATAAAGGCAGCGTGTTTCAATTAAGGCGGTTTTTTAAATTCCAAAGCACATTCTGTGTACCGCGTCCCGTCTTTCATGGTTTTATTCCTCCGCTTCGCTTTGGAACGGCTTTGCCGCCATTACAGCCGGGGCTAAGATTTTTTGTTCAGTAAAAAATCGCTGTCCGCGCCCTTTTATTTGCCTTTTTCTTCCAGTTCGGAAGGAGAAACGAGCTTTCCCTTAAAAAGCATTTTTGGATAAACTTTTAGACCGAGTTTTTTTTCAAGCCGGGCAAATTGATTCATTTCGTATTCGTCGCCGATTACAATGTTTATTCCTGTTTTTCCTGCACGTGCTGTGCGTCCTGCCCTGTGTACAAAAAAATCTTCGTTTGAAGGCATATCCATCTGTATTATGTGGCTTATTTCCGGAATATCAAGCCCGCGGCTTGCCAGGTCGCTTGTTACGAGAATTTTTATTTTTCCGCTTCTAAACCTGTCTATCATAGATTTTCTTGCGACTTTGTCGGTTTTTGCATGCAGACCAAAACATTCGATTCCCTTAAAATTCAGTTTTGAGACAATGTTTTCTACCTGGTCGAGTTTTCCTGTAAAAACAAGGCATTTTGACGGTTTTTCAGCTAAAATAACTTTTCGGAGCGTGTCGATTTTGTCGCGCCGTTCTGAAAAAATCGCAAGGTGAGTAATTCTTTTTCTTAAAACGTCTTCCGGCGGCAAAAAAAGAGTTTCAACTTCGTGTTCTAAGCTTCCGTCGCTCTTTATTTTTGTTCCTGCAAGCAGTTTTTGTGTTGATTTTGTGATTGTCGCGCTTGCTGCAATCAGCTGGACGTGTTTTTTTGGCGAATTTAAAAGAGCCATCGTAAAATCGCGCAGTTCAGGCGCAATAAGCCGGTCTACTTCGTCAAGTACAACTGCATCGAGGTTTTCGAGCTTTAATTTTTTCAGGTTAAAAAGTTCCAGAAGTCTTGCCGGAGTTCCTATTATAACGGCAGGTTTTTCTTTTAAATTTTCAACCTGTCTTTTTATCGGCGCGCCACCGATTAAAAGCGTTGTTTTTATTTCGCTTATGTTTTTAATCTGGGTTTTAATCTGGCTTGCAAGTTCAAAAGTTGGAGCTACAACCATAAGTTTTATATTTTTTTGCGGATTTTCCTCGGATTCGATTTTTGTCAAAAGCGGCAGAACGTAAGCGTATGTTTTTCCAGTTCCGGTTTCGCTCTGAAAAAGCAGAGATTTTCCTTCTGCAATAACCGGAATCGCCTGAGCCTGAACGGCAGTTGGTTCTGTAATTTGGTTTTCTTCGAGTTTTTTTATTAAATTTTCTGAAATTTTCAATGAATTAAATGTTGTTTTTTCTGACATACAAAAACTATAGCACGTAAAAAAAATGTTTGCTATAATCAAAGGAATATGAAAATCGGAATTGACAGTTTTGGCTGTGGACATGGAAAATCTGGAATTGGTTCTTATCTTTCTTCTTTATCATCCCAGTTAAAAAACTCTGCTGACTGTACTTTTGAGATTTTTGGCTCGGAAATAGACCGCTACACTTACGGAGCGGAAAACGGGCTTTCCTATTCTTCTGTAAAACTTCCAAACAGCCATTTTTGCGAAACTCTGTGGCACTACGGCTGTTCAAATATTTTTGCAAGGTATCACAAATACGATGCGGTTTTGTATGCTGCCGGAGCGCGCTATATTCCTCTTTTTTGCACGGTTCCAGGAGTTGCTGTCGTTTATGACGTCCTTTCAGAGCTTTACGAAGACGAAATTTTAAAAAATCACACAAAAAGAATTCTCCTCGGCTTAAAAAATGCTTCAAAGGTTATTGCGGCGAGCCATTTTATCCGGAAAGATTTGATAAAACTTGGTGTTCCGGAAGAAAAAATCACTGTAATATACAATGGAATCAACCATTCGGAATTTTATCCGCGTGAACTTCTTTCGCCGTCTCTTCTGGACATTAAACCGTTTGCAATAAAACGACCGTATTTTATTTATCCTTCGCAAATTTCTTCTTCTTCAAAAAAACATGTTGAGCTAATAAAGGCTTTTTCGCTTTTTAAAGAAAAAACTCATTTGGAACATCGTCTGGTTTTGACCGGAAGCGAAGGAAAAGCTATTGAATCCGTAAAAAAGGCAATTTTGGAATCAAAATTTCATCAAGATATTTTTATTACAGGATTTTTTCCGCACGAAAGTTTTCCGCTTTTGTATTCTGCGAGCGAAGGCTGTATTTTTCCTTCGATAAACGAGGGAGTAGGCCTGCCTGTGCTTGAGGCCTTGGCTTCTGGAGTGCCTGTGGCCTGTTCAACTGGCGGTTCTTTGCCGGAAATTGCCGGAGACAATGCGGTTTATTTTGACAGCGACAATATCGAACAGATGGCAGACGCAATCGAAAAAATTGCGGTGGAATCAAATTTGCGCAAAAAACTAAAAGAAGGCGGACTTGAATGGACAAAACGTTTTAGCTGGGACAAAACCGCCGAAAAAACAATTGACGTTCTAAAAGGCGTCTGTAAAAAGTAAATTTAAAAACAAAAATTACAATTGCTAAAAAAAAGACTGCCCGTTTGGACAGTCTTTTGTGTTTTAACGATTATTCTTCAACCGCAACACCGTGATGTTTTTTCTGGAAGCGTTTGAGCATTGCTACTCCGTTGCGTTTTCCGTTGTAAACGTATCCGCCGTCCCAATATTCGAGGGCGGCAAAGAGCGCGTTACCACCGTCCTGATCATCTGATTTTTTTGTACGGAAAGAAACGTATTTTGCAAGTTCTTCAAAGTTGTGTGTCTGAAGACATTCGATACGTTTTTTGTTGAATTCATTCCATTTTTCGAGATCTTTAAAGCCTTCGCCTTCGTCTTTTACGATAAGATGCGCATGTGTCGGGCTGAATGAGTACCATACGCGTACTTTTTTGTTTATATCGCAGTTGTTTCCGTGCTTTACCGCATTTTTGATAACTTCAGAAATCTGCTGCTCAAGAAGGTTGATTTCCTTGATTTCGAGAGGAGCCGACTGAACGATTAAAAGCGTAAAGTAGCGAATCTGACGAAAATCTGAAGGAAATTCTTTATATAGCATGTTTGTTGTATCAAACAACGGGTCGTTGTCATCTGAGCGCAATAGTTTGTACTGATCTTCCATTTTTTTACTCCGTTTTAATCTTATTTTTTTGGTTATTCGTTTACCATAAGAAGTGCTTCTTCGATGCTGTTTGCAATAGGGAAGTAGCCCATGAGTTTTGTGAGTTCAATAACTTTTTTTACTGAACCATGAATATTAGAGATGGCAAGCTTGAGGTTCATCTTTTTGATTGTTGAGCAGATGTAAATCAACGCGCCAATTCCAGACGAGTCGATGTAGTCAACCTGTTCAAGATTTATGATGAAACTTTTTACATTCTTTTCAAGCATTTTCATAACTAATTCTTTTAATTTATAAGAATTGTAAAGATCCATTTCTCCATTTACGTCGATGATATAAACTTCACCATTTTTCCGAATCTTCAGTTCCATAAGAAAAACTCCTTTTTTATTCTACTGAATTTTAACTGCCAGCAACGTTTGATCGTCGTGTAATAATTCCGAACCGACAAACTTTTTCATGTCTGCCTTTACCAGGTCTGCTATCTGCTTACCTGATGACTTGCTGTTTGTTTTTACAATATTTAAAAGACGGTTGAGCGAATACTGTTTGCCGGAAGCATCCAAAGCTTCTACCAAACCGTCAGTATATGTAATTATAATATCACCCGGCGAAACTGTAAACTGAATATCTTTGTAAGATGTCGTTTTTTCAACGCCCAGAGGTTCAGAAGCGAGAGACTTGCGCTCGAGCGTCTGATTTTGCGCATTATAAAGGAAGACCGGAGTTGTTCCTGCCGAAGAAAACTGAACAGCCTTTTTTGCGTCATTGTAATTTATGAGGGCAACAGAAGCAAAGTGTTCAAAATTTATTTCACCGCAAATTTCCCGGTTTGCAAGACTTAAAATTGTTCCGGCAGGCTGAGGCGTATTTACAAGAAGGCGAATCATTGAGCGGAGCATTGACATAACAAGGAAAGAATTTGTTCCTTTTCCAGCTACGTCCATAAGAATAATAGATGTGCGGTCTTGACGAACAGGAAGAACGTCAAAAGCATCTGAGCATACGCCTTCTGTGTGCATTGTAAACGAACCAAATGAGAGCCCCTGCAAAGGCGGAAGTTTTTTTGGAAGAAGAACATTCTGCAAATTTTCTGCAATTTTGCTTTCTTTTGAGATTTCGTTTTTTTCGTTATAAACCTGAAAACTGATTGTTGTTTTTAAGGCTGATTCTGCAAATCCTGCAAGAGTAAGCGCCCAGTCAAATTCTTTCTGGGTAAATTCTTTGCCTGGATTTTTTGAAAGGGCGATAAGTCCAATTACAATACCACGTCCTCTCAAACGGATTGGAATAAAGATAAAACTTCCGAGTTTTAAGAAATCTTCAGGACCGTTTTCTGTAATGCGCGGATCGTCTTTTGGAGAGTTGATGATTTCCGGTTTGCCGGAAGATGCGATTTCTCCAAAGATGTTGTCACGGAGAGCGAAGGTTGCAAATTTAAAACTTGTTGAAACACGAAGTTCTTTGTGAGGAAGTTCTGCTGGAAGTTTGTAAGGCGGCGGAAAAACACCCAAAAATGATTTTACGTTGATAGAATCTTCAAAATCGTCAACCATAAGGACTGCGCCACCGTCAGCGTTTGTAATTTCCATACAGGTTTTGTTTATCGAGTCCAAAAGATTCTGCATTCCTTCTTTGCTTCCGAAAGAATCCGAAGCGAGGATTACAAAAGAACGTCCTTTTTCGATAAGGTTTACTTCGTCAGGTTTTATATCTTCGACTATGATTTCCGGTTTTTTGATTTCCTCGTCAACAGGTTCTTCTGAGACTTCTTTTTTTGGTTTGCCGAATGCGAGCATTACGAGATAAGGAATTAAAACTGCTGTCGCAAGAATCAGTAAAAATACAAAATTTGAAATTCCCGGATTAAAAATCGTATAAATACAGTCAAAAATCAGTATAAGCACCGATAAAAAAGAAAGATAGCTTACTTTTGCTGTTTTTCGTGTTTTTATTACTGCCAAAAAAATAAAAAGGATTGTTGCCAGGATGGCTGTTCCTAAAAGGGGAAGGTAGGCAATTGCATCTGAGTTGAACAATTTAGGCTCTCCATTTTTGTTATGTTTTTATAAAGAATTGTAATGCTGCTATTTTTCCACGTCAAGATAAAGATTTTGCCGAAAACGTTAAAAATACAGTTTTTATGGACAATTTTTTTTAGAGCTGCTCTTTTTCGATTTTCTTTTTCAATAGAATTTTTTTTATTCTGTTTAAAAGCCGGCGCCAAAAACTTTTTCCGAATTTTGAGGTATAGGCGGTTGCCGCATCGTCAATTGTAAAATCGTTTCCGAATTTTGTTTTGATTTCGTCCCAGTATTTTATTATATAAACGTACATGTCGCTTTTTGTGCGGCCTTTAAAATATTTTAAGACGTGATGTCTGTCGATTACTCGTATGACAGGAAGATAGACCGTTCTAAACCACGAAAGAATAGCCTGATCCATGCCGATTTCTTCCGTTTTGTTCATGTTGATGTAATATTTGTGCGTCAAAATGTGGTTGTAAATTACGTCGTATTGTCCTGGAACTGAAAAATCCAAAACCCAATAATCCGTAACATCGCCAAATCCTGTTTCAGAATAAAAAACTCTTTTTTCGTAGCTTATTACTTGTTTTGTAATTTTTTGAAGAGAATCTTTCGGGTTAAGGTGGATTTCGCTCTGAAGGCTTACAACTTCCGCATCGATAAATTCAACTCCCTTTGCCTTTGCTACTGACACTCTGTGGTTGCCGTCGCGCACAAAATAAAGTCCGCCGAGCTCATAAAGCGTGATTGGCGGAAGGTTTATGTCTTTTATGTGCGCCATGTCTATGTGTTCCCAACGGGTTTTTAAGTGCATTTTTTTTGGAAAAAAACGGTTGTCAAAATCCTGATACCTGGATTCGCTTCCTACTATGAGCTTTACAGGAACTGTTTTCATTCCAAGATAAGTTTCGTTTCCGGGCTTGAGCATTTTTTTTATGTCGGAAAATGAAATCAGCGTGGTTTCTTCCGGATTTAAAAAATGCTGGATTTCGTTAAAGAGAGCTTTGTTTCTTGCTTTTGCAAAATCTTCGCTTGTTTCTGAAGAAAGAAGGTTTTCAGACATTTGACTCTCCTATTGCATTTTCTGGGGAAGTAAAAAGATTTAAAACTATGTGGCTGTACGCATTTATTACAAGGGTTTCTGCCTTTCCGCTGCTTTTTACGGCTGTAATACGCTGGTCGTTTGCGTCGTAAAGGTGAATGTGTCCGTGGATTAAATATGATGGAGCGAATTTTTTTATGAACCAGTTAAAGCATTCAAAACCGCGGTGGCAAGGATCTTCCTTGTCGTGAATATGGCGCGGAGAAGCGTGTGTTAAAAAAATGTCCAGATATTTGCCGTAACGGATTTTGTTCCATAAAAGACCTGGAACCATTTTTAAAAGCGCGATTTTCATCTGCCGTTCAGTGTACTGGTTCAAGCCGTTGTTGTAGCGCATTGAGCCGGAAACTCCGGAAATGAGCAGAGGCCGGATTTTGTGCGTTTTTGAATCTTCTATAAGAAGATGCTTGTCGCGCAAATTCTTAAAACCTGCGTAAGTCGCTCCAAAACTGCCTTTCATGTCGAGAATGCTTATTTCCTGGCGAAGTGTCGGATGCGCTCCTTTGTGGGCTTTTTTTTGTTTGTGATAATATCTGAATTCGGTAAGATTGTGGTTTCCGAAGATAAAAAAAGCCGGTTTGTTGAGGGTTGAAACGATAAAATCAATGTAATCAGAAGGCAAATCGCCTGCGCACAAAATTGCATCGACAGAGGCAAAACGTTCTTTTGCGAGGGAACTGTAAACGAGAGGGTCGATCTGATCAGAAACGCAGAGTATTTTCATGGAACTAAATGCCGGCTTTTGAAAGAATGTTTTCGAGTTTTTCTTTGCCGATTAGTTCAATCGGGCGGTTTTCTGCGAACCCTGTCGCCGAGCTTGTAAAGCCGGAAGAAGTGCAGATTATTGCCTTTGAACAGTTCACTTCCTTTGACTGATCGAGAAATTTTCTGATTACGGAATCTTCGATTGCGTCGGTGTCGCGGCTAAAAATAAGAAGATAAAGCTGCTTGCGGACGTTCATCCAGTCGTCTGCCTTTTCTTCTGTGCATGTCATTACACAGCCCCACTTTTTGGATTCGACTTTTTGAACAGCCATTGAAAAACCTGCCATTGCCGCTTTTTTGCAGATTTCGATAAATTCTTCCTGGGAGCAGGTTAAATATTCTTTCATTGCGTCGTTTGACTGCAAATCCTTGTATTCTGAAAGTTTTGCAGAAACGTCGCGGAATGAATGGTTGTGCTTATAGATAATCTGCCACTGCTCGATTGCTTTGTCGATGTCGCGGTTGCGCTCATAGCAGGAAGCAAGAAAGTATCTTGAATATAGTGTTTCCTGAGAATTTTCGTCTTTAGAAGCCTTTACTGCGCGGTCAAATTCGGAGAGCGCGTTGTCTAAGGAATTTGCCATCATATAGCACGAGCCGCGCTCCAAAAGAGCACGCTGGCGATATTCAGGGTCGCGGAGCGCTTTTTCAAACGCGTTTACAGCTCCTGGATAATCCTTGTTTTCTTTTAAGATTTTTCCAAGATAATAATATGAAGAATAAGTTTCCGGGCTAAGGCTTATTGCAAGGTCGATTTCTTTTTTTGCTTCTGCAAACTGTTTTGAGCGGAAAAGCAAAAGTCCCATTGCCGCGTGGGCCTTTACGTGCCGGCGGTTAAACTGAATTGTCTTCTGGTAAAAACCGAGAGCCATGTCCGCGCGGTTTTTTTGTTCGTAGATTTTTCCGCAGTTGTAATAGTTTTCTGCGTTTGAAGGATCAATTTTTGTAAGAAGTAAAAATTCTTTTAGAGCTTCTTCCGGCTGGTTGAATTTTAAATAAAGCTGTGAAAGCTGTTTGCGGAAATCTTTTTCTGGAATTTTTGAGTCGAAAATTGCATTTTGTGCAACGAATTTGTATTCCATTAAGGCGAGCTCGTTTTTTTTGTCCGCAAGATACGCTCTTCCAAGATAGTAATGTGTTAAATAATCGCGCGGATCTTTTGCAAGCATTGCTTTTGCGATTTTTTCGGCGGCGGAATACTTTCCGTTTTTTATGAGTTTTTTAATTGAATCGAGTTTTTTTGGTTGCACGAGGGATTTTATTACGGCAACTGCAAGGAAGGTTACACCTACAAGAAGTATTGCAATTATTACAAGCTGAATCGGATTGTCCATGTTTCTTAGGCTCCATAAAAATGTATACTTTTGTTTTTTCTAAAAGAACAGAATAAACTTTTGGCGTGGATATGTCAAACTTGGAAAAACGCAGTACAAAAATACTTACGCCGGATGCGAAGGGCGCAAGTTGCCGAAGGCAATGAGCGAAAGCGGAACCCGAAGTAGCCGGTTTTTGAGTTTTTTGCCGTGCTGACAAAAAAAACTGGGCTTTTAAAGTTTATTGGCGTCCGTCTTAACCTCTTAATTTATGGAAAATTTAAGCCGATATTTTGGTTATGAAAAAAATTTTTTGTTTGATTTTGATTTGTTTTTGTCCTCTTTTTGTTTTTTCCCAGGCGAAGAAAAATCTTGCCGCAAAAAAAAATGCGGCTTCCAAAAACGCGAAGGAAACTGTTAAAAAAGAAGAAATTGTCACGGTTTTTAACGAGGACTATGAAACCGGCGAAAAACTTTTTGGATTGAACAAGCCTGCGGAAGCGATTCCGTATTTTGAAAAATGTGTTGAGCTTGAAAATATAAACCCGAACGTGTGGATTCATTTGGGAGTTGCATATTATCAAACCGGGGATTTTACACGTTCTCTTGCATGCTGCACCCGTGGTCTGACAAAGGAAAATACCGATCATAAAATTCTTGCCTACAATGCCGGAAATTCTGCATACGCGCTGACAAATTATGCAAGGGCGGACGCTTGTTATGCGATTGCGATTCGCGAAGATGAAAATTTTGGACCTGCATATTTGAATAGGGCGAATGCGCAGTTGAAGCAGGATCATCTGCAGGACGCAAAACAAAATTACGAAAAATATCTTGAGCTTGAGCCGAAATCTAGCCAAAGACCGGAGATTGAAAGGCTGATTTCTCTTCTCGATGAAGAAATTGCAAGGCGTGCAAAGGAAAAACCTGAGCTTATCGACCTTGATTTTGCAAATGTAAAAAATGATGAGGTTATTGTTGAGCAGAAAGAAAAGGTTGATTACGAGCTTCCGGAAGAAAAAGTTGAAGATGACGAAAAAGACGAGGAGCTTGTCCGTTTTGAAATTGTAAAGGCGCCTCCGCTTCCGCAAAAAGAAGATGAGATTGTCGAAAACGAAACAGAAGCGGAAGAACCGTTGAAGGTTGTGCCGGAAGATGAGCCTGTCGAAATTGCGTTTGACGGGGAAGAGCCGGTTGTGGAAGCGGTTGAAAAGAGCGTTGCGACTGCTCCGGTTCTTGTTCCTGAAAAGGCTGAAACTGAAAAAATGGAAGAGGCTGTTGCTGTTCAAGATGAAAAAAAGGAATTTTTTGGTCAGGAAAATCTTGCCGACGCACTTTACAGCCTTCCTGCCGGTGTTGTAACTCTAAAGGCCTTAAATGCAAGTTTTTCTCCTAACAGTCCTAATTCAAGACAGCAGAAGCAGATTTTTAATGTTAGTGCGACCGACAAAAATAAAATCGAAACTTATGTCCTTGAAATTACAGATGAATACGGAAATACCGTAAAAACTATAAAAGGCAAAAAACTTCCTGACAAAATTGAATGGGACGGAAAAACGGATTCTGGCCGGTTGGCCGACGGAAGGTTTTCTGCAAAAATTTCTGTCAATTACAGGAATAATGGAAGCGTAGACGCGGAAGGAAATTCGTTCAGCTGCTTTAGCAATGTTCCTCAGATTACCCTTATTCCTGAAAGCGACAGTTTTTCTCCAGACGGCGACGGAATTGATGATAAGCTCAGCTTTAAAGTTTCGTCTGAAAGCGAAGCTCTTGTAAAAGACTGGAAATTTGAAGTTAAGATGAATAACCGCACAATTTACTCGAAGAGCGGAACTGGAACTCCTCCAGAGAATATCGAATGGGACGGAAAAACTAATTCGGGCGAAACTGTAAAAGACGGAAACAGTTTGAGTTACAAAATGTCTGTGACGGACGCGCTCGGAGTTTCTACCCAGGACAGCGGAAAAGTTGAGGTTACAAAGAGCAAAAAAGATCCTGTTGTTGCCAAAAGCGTTGAAATAAGCGAAAACCCTGACGGCACTGTAAACATTGCGATTCCGACTCTGTCTTTTAAAATCAACAGCTCGGAACTTGTAAATACCGAGCAGAATTCACAGACTCTCAAAAAAGTTTACGATATTCTGGTTGATGAAAAATACGAAGAATACAGGGTGACTATTACCGGCTATGTAAATCCTGATGGAGAAGAATGGACGACAGAAGAGCAGGTTCTTGCCCTTAACCGTGCAAAATCTGTCGAAAACAGGCTAAAAGGTCTTGGCGTTCCTGAAAACAGAATGGAAGCCAGATGCGGAGAAGGAAAGTCTGCGAATAAAGAATACAACCGCCGCGTTGAGTTTAAGTTAAGAAAATAAAAACTTGAACGGGAGAGAGGTGTATTGCCGGCAAGGCTTATCTTGTTCTTCTTACTCTGGCAAAAAGCTGTTCTTTTGTGAGCGTTGTCCAGACCGGGCGTCCGTGAGGGCAGTGCGGATCTGGAAGTTTTAGAGCCTGTCTTGCAAGTTCTTCGGCTGCGGCCCTGTCCAAAACATATCCGTCTTTGACTGCGGCCTTGCAGGCTGTCATTGCGGCGACAGAGTAGATTATGTCTTCCGGCTTTACGAGTTTATCGAGAAGTGCGCTTTGAAGATCATTTTGTGTGCCTTTCCATCTTGCCGGAACTTCTGAAAATTCAAAAACTCCTTCGCCTGCGTTTTTTCCTGTAAAACCTGCATTTTTTAGAAATGGAAGTGCGGCTTCAAGATATTTTTCTTCGGACTCGTCTTCTGTCGTTATTTTGTAAGGAATTAAAAGCGCCTGTGTTTCTGTTTTTCCTGAAAGAAGCTTGTTAAAAATTATCCGTTCGTGAGCCGCATGCTGGTCGATAAAATAAATTGTGTCCTGAACTTGAGCTACGAGAAAGCAGTTTAGAACGGTTCCGATGTAGCAAAAACCGTCTGAATCCGGCTTTGTAAACTGCGGAAATTCTGTTTTTTCGTAAAGCTTTGAGCCGGAGTTTTCGGAAATATGGTCATTTTTGTAAGAGGGGTTTTCGTAAAGCGTTTTTTGCGCGGTTTGAGTGCTGTCGTAATTGAAAAATCTTGAACGCAGGTCGCCAGCTGTTTTTTGAGAACCGGTTGAAATTGCAGGATTTTCGTTTTTTTCCTGAACTTTTGAATTTTCTGAAAGAGCGAGGGCTGCAAGCGATGAGAAAAATTGTGTCTCGGAATTTTCATTCGTTTTTGAGTGGTTTTCCGAAACTTTTAATGAAGGCGAGGTTTCTCCAAAATCGAATCCCGGAACATTGTTCTGTTCTTCGTTGTCCTTGTCTTCAAAAATTTGGGAATTTTTGATTCCGTATGAGCGGAAATATTCTTTTACGGTTGAACTTACTCCGTGGTGAAGTGCGGAGCTGTCTCTAAATCGAACTTCTTTTTTTGCCGGATGAATGTTAAAGTCCACTGTCGAAGGATCAACTTCCGCAAAAAGCGCCGCCACCGGATGTGTTCCGTTCGGAAAAAATCCCTGGCATCCGTATTCAATCGCCTGCAAAAGCGAAAATTCCTGAACGCGCCTTCCGTTTATATAGATAAAAATTTGCCTGCGGTCGCTTCTGTAAACTGTTGGTTCGCCGATTACGAGTTTGAATTTCCATTCAGTTCCGCCACAAGCCTTTAATTCTGCAAAATTTTCTGTTGATTCGTTTAATTCAAGCGCAGAAACAAATCTTTCTGTCAAAGTAACGTCTTTTGGTAAGTCAAGCCTTAGCGAATTGTCTGTTGTAAGGCGGAATGCGATGTCTGGACGCGGAAGAGCTTTTTCGACAAAAGTTTCGCGGCACAGCATGTTTTCGGATGAAGGACGTTTTAAAAATCTTCTGCGGGCAGGATAATTTTCAAAAAGCCCCTCGCTCATGACGATTGTTCCTTCTCCGTTTTGTACAAGAGGAATTTGTTCGAGAAGGTGGTCTTCTAAAATGCTTGCTTTCATTCTCCAGTTTCCAGAAGAAATAGAAAGCCTGCTTACTGCGGCGATTGAAGCCAAAGCCTCGCCTCTAAAACCAAGAGTCGTTATGTTGTTTAAGTCGGCAGTGTCTACGATTTTGCTTGTCGCGTGCGGACGGGCACAGGCTGATAAATCTTCTTTTGTCATGCCCGAACCGTTGTCAGAAATTCTTATTTTTTCAATTCCGCCACCGGAAATTTCTACGGAAATTGAATCTGCTCCGCTGTCTACGGCATTGTCCATAAGTTCACGGACTATGGCGTTTGGACGGTCGATTACTTCTCCTGCGGCGATTTTTCTTGCAACGTCGGCGCTCAACTGTCTTACAGCTCTGCGCGTTTTTTTGTCCTGTGGCATTTTACTGCCTTAATCCCTGTACTGGCGCTCCTGCCGTACCGTTTTCTGCATCAGCGGCCGAAAAAAGATCCATTTGCGGCGGAATTTCTGTTCCTGCCGGATTTTTTTCTGCTTTTACAGGCTGGTTGGTCAAAATCTGGATTTTTCCTTCGATTTTGTCGAGAGCGGATTCGAGGGATTTTGCAAGTTTTATTCCTTCCTCAAAATCTTTAAGCGCGTCTTCGAGCGAAATATCCGTGCGTTTTATGTCGTTTGTGAGTGATTCAAGTTTTGCAAGGTTTTCTTCAAAAGTCATTTTTCATTCTCCTCGTATTTTTTTAGTCTACAGTTGCAAGAATTTTTCCTTCTGCCGGGTAGACTTCGATTTTTTCTCCGTTTTTTACGTCGGTTTGACTGCGTACTATTTTTCCGTCTGCGGTTTTTACCATTGAATATCCTCTGGCAAGAATCGTTTTTGGGCTCGCTCCTTCCAGAATTTGAACTGATTCACGTAAAAACTGCCGGAAATTTTTGATTTTTTCGTCAAAATTTGTTTGCAGCGCGTTTTTTGCATTTTCAAGCCGCATAAGATAAGGCTGTTCGATTGTCCTGAACCGCATTTCCATCGAATCCGGGTTGAACGACTTTATCAAAAGCTTCATTTTTTCGACTTTTGCATTTATCAGACTCAGCATTTCGTTTTGATAGCCATTTAAATCGTTTTTTATGTCAATCAGCTGGGGAACTGCAATTTCTGCCGCAGCCGAAGGCGTCGGAGCCCGGCAGTCGGCGGCATAATCGCAAAGAGCCCAGTCAATTTCGTGTCCGACAGCGCTTATCACAGGAATTTCGCTTTCGGCGACTGCGCGAACCACAGATTCTTCGCTAAAAGGAAGAAGGTCTTCTATCGAGCCACCGCCACGACCGACAATCAGCGTGTCTACCATTTTAAAATCATTCGCAGCTTGAATTTGCCGTACAATCGAAGGCGCCGCATCGTTTCCCTGAACAACCGCAGGAAAAACAATCACTTCTACAGCCGGATTCCTGCGTTTTGTAATCTGTAAAATGTCTCTCAGAGCAGCACCGGTCGGACTTGTCACAACGCCGATTTTTTTTGGAAAAAACGGAATTCTTTTTTTTCTGTCGGAATTAAAAAGACCTTCTGCCGCCAGACGCATTTTTCGTTCTTCAAGAATTTGCAGTATATTTCCTTCTCCTGCAATTTCCATTTTAGAAATAATAATCTGGTAATTTCCTCTCGGAGCGTAAACCGAAATTGAACCTGTACAGCGGACTTTTATTCCGTCTTTTGGCACAAATTTCAGGGTAGTGGCTTTTCCCCGGAACATAACTGCGCTTATTTGAGAATTTTCGTCTTTTAATGTAAAATAAAGATGTCCGCTTGAATTTGGTCTGTAACCGGAAATTTCTCCTTCAAGGCTTATGTTTACAAAAGAAGATTCCAGCAATTCCTTGATAACCGAAGTTAAACTGGTTACTGAAAAAACTGTATCTGATGGAAAAAGTTGCGTTGTCATAATTTTTTCCAATTTTATACAATCAGTTTATCTTGTTCAATCGAAAAACCGATAAATATAAAATGAAAAAACTTGTAATTCTTTTTGCCGGAGAAAAGTCTGGCTTTAGATATGAAAGAAAATTTGACTCTTTGTGCGCCTTTGAAAAAACTCTTGAATGGGCTTTTTCCGTTGAAGATTCAATAAAAACCGTAATTTTTACAAATAAAGAGAATTTTCCGTTTATAAGCGAATGTCTCCCTCAAAAAAAAGAGATTCTGCTTGTTCAGCACGAAGTTTGGACTAATGCGCTTGTCGCAAAGGAAATTGCCTCTCAGTGCGCGCAAAATTCAGCCGATTTTGCAGTTTTTGCCTGGGCGGATTCTCCGTTTTTAAATAAAGAGCTTACAGACGAGCTAATATCTTCCCATGTCCAGTACAAGGCTGAATATACTTTTGCCGACGGTTTTGCAAGTGGCTTTGCCCCGGAAGTTATTGACAGGGGAGCGGCTTCGATAATTGCAAGTCTTGCAGAAAATTTGCAAAAATCAATTGGAGAAAAGCCTGCTTCCCGCGACGCGCTTTTTTCCATTATGAGTTCGGATATAAATTCTTTTGAAATAGAAACTGTTATTTCAGATAAGGATTACCGGATGCTGCGTTATAACTTTGAATGTTCTTCAAAATCAGGTTTTACTTCCTGTGTCCGTCTTTTTGAAGAAGCGAAAACGCAAAAAAAAGATTTTTTGACGCCTGATTTTAATGTTTACGAAATTTCTGATTTGGCAGAAAAAATGCCGGAAATCCAGCAGACCTTGCCTGCTTATTACAATATTCAGATTTCAAATTCTTATAATACGAAAAGCCTTTACTGTCCTTACGAAAAACTTTTTTCTGGCAAAAAAATGCCTTTTATGCAGCTAGATGAATTTAAAATTCTCGTAAAAAAAATCGCAGATTTTTCGGCTCAGGCAACAGTCGGACTTTCGCTTTTTGGAGAACCTACTTTAAATCCTGAGTTTGTTGATTTTGCGCTTGAAGTCTTAAAATATCCTGAATTAAAGCTTTTTATCGAAACTGACGGACTTTGTTTTTCTGAAGAACATGCAAAAAAAATTGCGGAAGCCTCCAAAAATTCCTGCCGAGTCGATTTTGCAGTTCAGTTTGACAGCGTTGATGAAAAAATGTACGAAAAAATGAATGGAATTTTAGGCTCAAATTTTCAAAAAGCCTTAAAAACAGTTGCAATGCTTTCTCAAATTTTTCCGTCGCACGTTTATCCGCAGTTTACAAGAATGAATGCAAACGAAGAGCAGCTTGAAAGTTTTTACCGTTTTTGGAAAGAAAAAACTTCTCCTTCTGGCGGACAATTTGTGATTTTAAAATACGACAGCTGCGCAGGACTTTTGAGCGATGAAAAACCTGCCGATCTTTCTCCGCTTGAACGGAATGTTTGCTGGCATTTAAGGCGCGATATGAATATTCTTTCAGACGGAAGCGTTCCTTTGTGCAGGTCAAGAATTTCGGAAATCGCCGGAAATGCAATCGAAGAGCCTTTTGAAAAAATTTGGGATTCAGTTCAAAAAGAAGTTTTGAACCACATGAATAAAAATTATTGCGAAAAATGCCAGGTCTGCGATGAATACTATACCTTTAATTTTTAACGAACGTCAGATAAACCGCGCTGTGCTTGGAGGAAAAGATTCTCCTTCGGAAATAAAACTTCCGGTCGGGCTTTTGCTTCTAAATGGAAAAGGAAGCCAGTTTCGTTCTGCCATCCTGGAAAAACTGATAAAAATGGGTTTTGAGCAGATTGTTTCGGTCGAAAAAAATCACGAAAATTACAATATAAATGAACTTTCGCGAAAATTTCCGTCAGTAAAATTTGTAATTCCTTTGGAAAAAGTAAACGAAGGCGAGCTTATAAATATCGGAATGTCGGAATTTTCGTGCGACAATGTTTTGGTTTTTCGCGACAATTTAAAAATCGAAGGCGAATTGATTTCTCCGCGCGTCCTTGAACGAATCGAAGAATTAAAGATTTTATGCACAAGTCCACGGCTTACCTGCGGTTCAATTACGAATTTTCCGCTGATTTTTTCACCGACGGTAAGAGGCTCAACTTTTGATGTCTTTGCCTCGTCTTCAATTTCCGACGGTTTAAAAACTCTTTATCCGCTTGATAACATCGGTATCTACAATCGAAAAAAATTTATCGAGCTCGGTGGTTTTGATTATACAATCAGTTCCCTGCATTGGCAGACTCTGGACTTTTTTATGCGCGCATGGCTTTGGGGCGAAAAAGTCTTGATTTCAACTTTGTACAGTTTTTCTTATGAAGATGATTTTCCTGTTGAAAATTTAACTGCGAACCTGTCTTACGGACGATTTTTCTTAAAAAATCTGCTTCCGCGTTTTGACGAAGACCACGGAGTTATTCCAAAATCTTCATTTTTTGTATATCTTTTAAGGTCAGGATGCGGTTTAATTGAATCATGCAGACAGTTTTGCGATGCCCGGAACTGGGTTTCTAAAAACAAATACCGTTTTAAAATCGATGCAAAATATCTTGTAGAAAACTGGGGGAAAATAAAATGACGATTCTTGTTGTTCAATGCAGGCTTTCTTCCACCCGTCTTCCGGGAAAGGCTTTGCTGCCGCTCGGAAATTCAACTGTTCTTGACTGGACTCTTGCCGCTATGAAAAAAGTTCCAGCGGATGAATACTATCTTGCGACAGACAGCGAAAGTTGCGGACAGCTTGCTCCAGTTGCAAAACGCAATGGCTTTAATGTTTTTGAAGGTCCTCTTGAAGATGTTCTTGAGCGTTTTTGCCTTTTAATAAAAAAAACTAAGGCGGATACAGTAATTCGTGCTACTGCGGACAATCCGTTCCTCTTTTATGACTGTGCAATTTCCATGCTTGAACAGTACAACCGCCGTTCTCAGACTGGAAAATGCGACTACATAACTTATACAGGACTTCCTCATGGAAGCGGAGTTGAAATTTTTAATGCGGAATCGCTTTTAAAAGCCGCATCCTTGACAGAAGAGCCTTATGATCATGAACACGTCGGTCCGTCACTCTACAATCATCCTGAAAATTTTACGAGTGTAATGCTTGCTTCACCTTCTCAGTGGAACAGACCTGCTTTAAGAACGACAATCGACACTCCTGCGGATTATCGCCGCGCTTGTACGGTTGTAAGAAACCTCGGCGGAAACGGGCCTTACACAAGTGAAGAAATTATCCGTGCTTTTGAAGATGATTCTATAAAATTTCCTGTTTTGTGCGTTCCTTGCGTAAAAAAAGGAAAGGGAACAGGTCATTTGCGCCGTTGTCTTGCAATTGCCACTTCAATCGGTGCAAATGTTTATATTCCGGATGATGCTGACCTTGAAGAAAAAGACGAAGTAATCGACGCTGCAAAAAAGGATGGTTTTTCAGAAAGCCAGATAGTCAATTCGCTTCCAGAAAAAGACGAATACAGCCTGATTGTGACAGACGCCTTTGTCTTAGACCGGGAATTCGCTTTAAAACTTTCGACTCTTGCTCCTCTTGCCGCAATTGACGAAGGTTCTTTGAATACGGATTTGTGCGATTACCTTTTGGACATAATTCCTTCTTATGGACTTCAGCGCCCTGCAAATATTGCGGATCCGTCATATATAACTCTTCCAAAGAACAAACGCACTGAAAAACTTAAGAGTACCGAAGACATAAAATCAATTCTTGTTACTGTCGGCGGTGAAGATCCTGCCGATTTAGTCGTTCCTGCTTCGATTTCTTATGCAAAACTCGGTTACAAAGTTACGGCCATTGTTCAAAATCCCGAACTTTCTGAAAAACGCGTTGAGCCTGAAATTTTAGACAAAATCACTTTTATAAAACCTGTGCACAATTTGCGCGAGCAGCTTTTTAATTACGATGTTGTCGTAACTCATTACGGTTTTACTGCTTTTGAAGCGGTTGCGGCAGGCTGCGCGGTCGTTCTTCTTGGAACAACTCCTCTTCACGTAAATCTTGCCCGAAAATACGGATTTAAATGTCTTTCTGTACAGAATATAAACGAAATCGGCGCAGAATTCTCTCTTTCTGACGTAAATGAGCTTTATCCTGCAGGTCATTTTGCACGGCTTTCTCCAGAAAAAAATGATTTGGGAAAATTTGTCAGAATGCTTTCAAAAGGAAGAAGGCTTTTCTGTCCGATTTGCACGACTGATCATCTGACTTTTGAAGATCAGATTATCTGCCGGACAAACAAACGCACTTTCCGCCGCTGCAACACTTGCGGAATGCTTTATATGTCTTATACGGCAGATCCAGAAAACACTTCTTACAACGAAAAATATTTTTTTGAAAGTTACAAAAAACAGTACGGAAAAACTTATCTTGAAGATTTTGAATCAATCAAAAGTCAGTGCGTAAGGCGAACAGGAGTAATTGACTATATTTTCCGGAACTCTCATAAGCTTATTACTCCTGCGGTTCTTGACGTAGGATGTGCTTTTGGTCCGTTTATGGATGCTGCAAACGATGCCGGCTGGCAGGTTTTTGGAACAGACATTTCCGCCGAAGCTGTAAGTTATGTTCAGGAAAAACTCCATTATCCTGCAACCTGCGCCGCATTTCCGGCTTTTGATGCTGCGGCCGAGTTTGGAATAAATGAATTTGACGCCGTTACGATGTGGTATGTAATTGAGCATTTTCAAAATCTGGACAGCGTGCTCAAGGCTGTTTCAAAAATATTGAAAAAAGGCGGAGTTTTTGCATTCAGCACGCCTTCTGCAGGAGGAGTTTCCGGAAGGTTTAACACCCATTCGTTTTTTCAAAACAGCCCGGCGGATCACTATTCGCTTTGGGAACCGAACCGTGTTTCTTCGATTTTGAAAAAATACGGATTTAAAATCGAAAAAATCCTGAGCACAGGCCATCATCCGGAACGATTTCCGAATCTTGCCGGTTCAAAACCAAACAGCCTCAAATGGGCTTTTTATACGGCTGCAAGCCACTTTTTTGGGCTTGGTGATACTTTTGAAGTTTATTGCCGGAAAGAACGCGATATTCAGCAGTAAAAGCTAAAAAAAACGAATTAAAAAAGGAAAATTTTAAAAATGAACGAAAAAGCGGTAATCATACTTGGCGCAGGACTTATGCAAAAACCTGCAATCTGTGCTACAAAGGAACTTGGTTTTAAGACAGTTGTTGCCGACGGAAATCCTGACGCAGTCTGCTCAAAAATGGCAGATATTTTTGAGCCCGTCGATTTAAAAGACAAGGACGGTTTGGTTCATCTTGCCGAAAAAATCAAAGAAAAAGGAATGGTTATTGCCGGTGTTTTTACGGCAGGCACTGATTTTTCGGCAAATACAGCTTACGTTGCAGAGCATCTTGGTCTTTTTGGACACAGGTACGAATCTTGCCTGAACGCTTCAAATAAAGTCAGAATGCGCGAATGTTTTAAGAAAAATGGAGTTCCGAGTCCGGAATTTGAAGAAGTTGATGAAAATCGCCTGGAAGAACTTTTGATTCTTGCAAAAAATAACAAAATTTCTTTTCCGAAAGTTATAAAACCTGTCGACAACATGGGAGGCCGTGGTTGCAGGCTTGTCCGCTCAGAAGAAGAGCTTAGGCCTGCGGTTTCCTGCGCAATAAATAACAGCCGGACAAAAAAGGCTATTTTTGAAGATTATATGGAAGGCGCGGAATTCAGCATTGACGCGCTCATTTACAATGGAACTTTTACGGTTACAGGTTTTGCCGACAGACACATCTATTATCCGCCGTATTTTATCGAAACCGGACATACAATGCCTTCTGCGGCCGATTCAAAAATCAAGAACGAACTTATTGCAACCTTTGCCCTTGGAGCAAAAGCCCTCGGTTTAACTCAGGGAGTTGCAAAAGCAGACATAAAATATACAAAAAACGGTCCAATGATTGGAAAAATCGCAGCCCGTCTTTCCGGCGGCTACATGAGCGGATGGACTTTTCCTCTTTCTTCCGGCTGTTTTCTTACAAAAGAAGCGTTGAAAATATCTGTCGGAATGGAACCTGATTATATTTTAAAAAATCGCAAAAAAATCGAATGGAAACCGCATCCGTCTGTAAAAAACAGCGTTCAGCCGTTTGAGCTTTATGAGCTTGAGTCTAAAAATGTGAGCGCAGAGCGGGCATGGCTTAGCATTCCTGGAAAAATAGCAGAAATCCGTGGCTTAAAAGAAGCTTCGGAAGTTTGTGGGGTAGAGGAAGTCCTTCCACGGGCAAAAAAAGGCGATGAAGTGGATTTTCCGCGCAACAATGTAGAAAAATGCGGGAATATAATCACTAAGGCTTCTGACAGAAAATCAGCCGAAAAAGCGGCTTATGACGCCTTGAATAAAATCACTTTAATTCTCGAGACAAACAATAAAAAAACCGAAGATTTTCTTGAAAAAATTGAACTTGCGGACGAAAAAGGTTTTCCACCTTCGGCGTTTGATGTTGAACTCGACTGGTCAAAAATCTGCAATATTCCTGCAAATGCAAAAATAGCGGATTTTGTTCCGGCAGAAATAAAAAAAGTTCAAAATCAGATTTGCGACTGGAATCACAGCACATTTGCGCAGGTTGTCGAAAAATTTGATTCAATTTTCCCGGATCACAAAGAGCTTGACGGAAAAAAATTCTGGAAGTCGGCTTTGAGAGGCTCAATTCAGGGAATGTTGTATACGGCAAAAAAACAATAGACGGTAAAAAAAGTGAATAAAAAGCATAAAATTTTTTCAGTTTTGTTCTTTATTTTTTTAGTTCCTCTTTCTGCTCAAAAAAAAATGCTTAATCTTCTTGAAGAAAGCTCAAAATCAGGAATTACAGTTTACTGGGACAGCCTTTCTGAAAGCGGAATTCTCGAAAAAAACGGACATCAGGTTTCTTTTAGAAAAGGAGACGGATTTATTCTCGAAGATTACAAAAAACTTGTGCTTACAGACAGTCCGGAAGTAAAGGATGGCGCGGTTTTTGTAAGCCAGAATTTTTTGAATGAAGCGGAGAGTCTTTTTAAGACGGAAAATTCCCAAAATGGATTTAAAATCGGTGCAATTCTGATTGATCCCGGGCACGGTGGAAAAGATCCTGGAGCGCAGTACACTCACACTGTCAACGGCAAAAAAATCACTGTAACAGAAAAAGATATAAACCTTTCTGTCGGAAAAATGCTTTATTCACGCTTAAAAGCCGCATATCCCGACAAAAATATTCAGCTTACGCGTTCAAAAGACGTTTTTCTTTCGCTTTCGCAGCGTACCGAAATTGCAAACGCAATAAAACTTAAGGACAAGGAAGCGATTCTTTATGTTTCTGTTCACGTAAATGCTTCGCTCGACAAAAAAGCCTCAGGTTTTGAAGTCTGGTATCTTTCTCCGGGTTACAGGCGCAATGTTCTTGATAAAGGCAGCATTGAAGACAAAGATTTGTACACTGTTATGAATTCGATGATGGAAGAAGAATACACGACGGAAAGCATTTTGATTGCAAAATTCATAATGGACGGAATGCAGGCTCAGGTCGGAAATCTTTCTTCTGCCCGCGGAATCAAGGCTGAAGAGTGGTTTGTCGTCCGAAATTCAAATATGCCGGCAGTTCTTGTTGAACTCGGTTTTCTTACGAACCAGAAAGAAGGGCTTCTCTTAAAGGATGAATCTTACTTGCAGAAGCTTTCTCTTGGAATATATAATGGATTATCCGCCTTTGTAACGCATTTTGAGCGTTCAAGAGGATTTACAGGTTCAAAATGATGAAAAAAATTTCTTCACTTTTAAAAAACAACCGGAAAGCTCAGCTCTTTTTTGTTCTTCTTGTTGTTTTTATTGTTTCTCTTTGTTTTTATTTGTTTAATTTCCGGGGCTTCCGGTATTCGTTTCGGTATAATATCGCCGGAAGTCAAAAACTTGTTTACGAAAACAGAAATGTTCCGGACGTAGAAGGCAGTTCAAAGCTTACTCTCTATGTCGAAGAGCTTCTTTCCGGACCTGTGTCGCAGCGTGCGCAGCCGTTTTTTCCGCTCGGCACACGCGTGATTTTTTGTTTTTTGCGGGAAGGAACATTGTTCTTAAACCTCTCAGAACAGGCGATTATGAATTTTTCGCCGGACGTAAATTTGCAAAATAGTTATGAACTTTTGCAAATGAATGTAAAGGCTAATTTTCCATCAGTAAAGAAAATAGAACTCTTTATTGACGGAAAATCCGTCTTTTTGGACGATAAAATCCAAACGAAAAACAATTGACAAAAGCAACCGGTTATAGAATAATTATTGAATAACAAGGCTACATCAATCGAATATAAGGAGCTTCGAATGAAGAAAACTTTCGTTTTATCCGTTGCAGGAATGATGCTTTTGGGTGCATCTGTATTTGCAAAGGAATCAACACTTATCGATTTCACAACTCTTGATGCTGATATTACTATCAAAGCTCAGGACAGCGATGTTGAAATCCCTGAAAACAGCCGCACAATTATGGATTATGGCGTTGCAGCTGGTGCAACTTTTGACCAGGATCAGAGAGATCTTATGAAGACTTCTTTGTACCTTGGAGACTGGGAAATCGTTCTCAACAGTTCTGCACAGACTGTAGGTGCTCTCGCTAACTCTCAGGTTGTACCTGCACCTGTTCGTGAAAGTGCAAAAGTACCATTTGCTGGAAAAAATGTAATGGGCGTACGCATCGTATTCCCATCTGGAGCATATAATGCGAATGCAAAAATTGTTCCTCCATTTGAAATTCCTGCTTATGAACCACTTTCAACAGCAGATGCAAATGGAAACCGCCAGCCACAGACAGACGAAGAAAAAGCTTCCGGACGCACATTGTTCGAAGCTGACAGCGATGATTCTCCAGCTTACGGTGTTGTAAAAAATGTTGGAACAATCAAATCGATTGCTGTTACAACATTGGGTATGAACTTCCCACACGGTCTTTACGTTCTCCTTGGAGACACAGACGGTGTAACTCGCCGCTACTTCATGGGATACCTCGGATTTGACGGCTGGAAAACTCTTACTTGGAACAACCCGGACTATATTTCTGAAGTACGTACACGTGAAATTCGCATTTATCCAATCTATCCACGCGGACTTCCATTTGTTAAGTTTGCTGGATTCCAGATTACACGCGATGCTTCTCACGTAGGTGATGACTTCATCGGTTACTTCAAAGATGTAAAAATCATTTACGACAAAGCAGAGCTTACTTCTGAACGCGACATTGCTGACGAAGATCTCTGGGGTATCGTAACAAAGAAAGAATCTGCTCGTCAGAATTTTGAAATGAGCCGTTTTGGTAACAAGCAGGTTAACCGCTACCTTGAAAAGTCTAAGATGGCAACAGAAGCTTCATTCTCATCTTCACTTGATGAAAATTCTACTTCTAATGCTCAGTCTAATGGTGGTCAGGCAGCAGATGCTAAATAAGTTTTCTAAATAAGGAAACTTCTGGAAACCGTCCGAGTTTTTCGGGCGGTTTTTTTATGCTTTTTTACTTTTTCTGTTTTTTTTTGCTCAATATTTCTTAATTTGCTTTTTTTTATTTTCAATGTTAAATTTTAGCAATGAGCAAAATTACTTTTTCAATTCCGCATAAAGACGAAATAAAAAAAATCTACGAGTCTTACAATCCAGTTCTTTCAGAAATAATGCAAAAAATTGAAGCAAAACTCAAAAAAACAATAAAACTTGCTTCAATGCCAACTTATAAATCAAGAATAAAATCTTTTAATTCGTATTACAGGAAAATTTTACGTCTTAAGGCCGACGAATTTTCTTCCCGGGGAAAACTTGTCGAGCTGACCGATATGATCGGCATTAGGATTATTTGTGCCTTTATAGAAGATTTGCACGAAGTTGAGCAGCAGGTCCGCAAAAATTTTACGGTTAAAGAAGTTGAATATAAAGGCAGCGGTGACAATTTTAGAGAATTTGGATATGAGTCGATTCATGTTTTGATTTCAATTCCAGCTGACTGTATGCCGGATTCTAATTCTGAAAAAGTTCCTGACGGTCTTGTGTGTGAAATTCAAATAAGGACGATTTTGCAGGATGCCTGGGCGGAAGTTGAGCACGAGCTTATCTACAAGACAGAATTTTCTCCGTTTGATATGCCTTTAAGAAGAAAACTCGCTTCGATAAATGCAAGTTTAAGTCTTGCAGATACGATTTTTCAGGAAATCCGCGATTATCAAAAAAAACTCCAGCTTGAAACTTCCGAGCGCCGGGAATCTTTTTATGAAAAAGTTGACGAAACGACAGGAGAATTCTCTGAAGAGGAAAAATCTAAGTTAAAAAGCGACACTAAAGAAATTGGAAAGGCCAGCCAGTTTATCAGGGGAACGATTGATGATATGTTGCTTGACGCTATACATGCTCATAATAACGGCGAAATGCAGAAGGCTATTGTAATTTACACGCAGATCCTTGAATCAAAGCCTGTTCCTGCGGATATTGTCCTTTCTGTAGTTTTTAAGCACCGGGGAATGGCTTATTTTGCTTCCAATGATTATAAAAATGCTCTAAAAGATTTTGAGTCAAGCGTAAAATATGATGAAAATGGTTTCCGTTCCTATTACTACATTGGAATTGTCTACACGGTTCTTTTGAAATACGAAAAAGCAATAGAGGCCTTTTCTAAATCCCTTGAAATAAATGAATTTCAATCTCATGCACGTTACAGGCGGGCTGTTGCCTATTCAAAAATTGGAGAAGACGAAAAAGCTTTGGAAGACCTGTCTGCTGCAGAAGCTATGGGGCTGGAACTTGCGGACGAAAAGCTTTTAAAAGAAAAACTTCTTAAAAAGCTTGATATTAGCATGTAAAATTTATTAAAAAAAATAAACAAAAAGTTATAAAAATTTTAAAAAAAATACATTTGATGTATTGACGTAATTTTTATGATTTGCTATTATCTAATAGTCAGCTGCGTTGCAGATGATACGAATAAGTCTCCTTCGTCTAGTGGTTAGGACATCGGGTTTTCATCCCGACAACAGCAGTTCAATTCTGCTAGGAGATGTAAAAACCTTGTAACTAAAAGTTGCAAGGTTTTTTTTTGCGCTTTTGTTTTTTTAGGGGCGGTGCGATGGAAATTAACAGACGGTTTTCGGATAATGCAAGAGCGGAAATGCGCGCCCAGATAAAAAACGCTTCCGGAAATGAAGTTTTTTTTTCAGGCTTGATAAATGAAAGCGGAGTTGTGGTTTCTGTCAGTGTCGGTGCCAGAGGCTCTTTGAATTCTGTCCCGGTAAATTTTTCGCAAAAGAGAAACTGTTCTGTTCTTATTCATAATCATCCTTCTGGAATTCTCCAGCCTTCTGACGCGGATCTTATGGTTGCTTCTGATTGCTCTGAAAATGCCCAGGGTTTTTACATAATAAACAACGAGGTTTCTGAAGTTTATGTTGTAATGGAGCCTGTTCTTCCACGTGTTGTAAAAAAACTGGATTCTGAAAAAGTTGCCTTTTATCTTTCAAAAAGCGGTCCTCTTGCTAAAAAATTTGCGGATTATGAGGAGCGTCCTGTTCAGCTTGAACTTGTAAAAAAAATCGTAAGTGCACTAAACGGCAATAAAATCGGCATTTTTGAAGCAGGAACTGGAGTTGGAAAATCTTTTTCTTATCTTATTCCCTCGATGCTCTGGGCTGTTGAAAATAAGGAAAGGGTAGTTGTTTCAACTGGAACTATAAATCTTCAGCAGCAGCTGGTTGAAAAAGATATTCCTGCGGCAGAAAAAATTGTCGGAAAAAAAATAAAGGCGGTTCTTGTAAAAGGCAGACAGAACTATTTGTGTTTGCGCCGGCTTGATGAGACTGGAAAAGAGCGTGATTTATTCAATGAAGAGCAGGAAATTTTTGATAAAATTTTTGAATGGTCAAAAAATACACCGACCGGAAGCCGAAGCGACCTTTCTTTTATGCCTTCGGAAAATATCTGGCAGAAAGTAAACTCTGAAGCTGACGCCTGCATGGGCATGAAATGTCCATTTCGCGAAAAATGTTTTGTAATGAAGGTCCGCAAAGAGGCTGCCGATGCGAATATTCTTGTTGTAAACCACCATATTTTATTTGCGGATATTGAATCCCGGCTTGAAGGAGCTGGGTTTGAAGATACTGCTGTTTTGCCGCCTTATAAGCGCATTGTTTTTGACGAGGCTCATGGAATCGAAGATGCCGCGACCTCTTTTTTTAGCAATCAGATAAACCGTTTTAAAATTCAAAAACAGCTTAATCTTTTGTACAGAACGAGGAGAGGTACTGCCGCCGGCTTTTTATTCACTCTTCTTTCTCTTTCTTTTTCTGAAGAAAACGCGGACTCACTGATTGAAGGTGTAAATCAGATAAAAGTCGCCTTGAATGGGCTTGAGGATGCCGCTCTTGCGCTTTTGGAGCACGAATACACTCTGAGACTTTTTAAAAATACCCAGACCCAGTTTGTGAACGTCCTTCATTCAATGTCGGTTTTGCAAAAGCATATTGCGGATTTTACAGGGAATGTCCGCAAGCTTTTTGACTGCATTCCGGAAGAAACAAAAGACAGTCCTGTTTTATACGAGACAAAAAGTGTTTTGAGAAGGCTTGAAGATTCCGCTGTTGTTCTTGGCAGTTTTTTGTCATGGAGCGAACATCCGGATTTTGTCTATTGGATTCAAAAATCAAAACTCAGTTCGGCAGTTTCAAAAAATGTTGAAAATCCTTATTACGTTCAGTTTATTCAAACTCCGCTTGATATTTCGCAGACGATGAATAAAGGCGTTTTTGAGCCGATGGACAGCGTTATATGTACTTCTGCCACGCTGAGCATAGGAAAATCTTTTAATTACTGGAAAAAGCACGCAGGTGTTTTTTTTGCCGAAGAAGAGCGTATTTTGGAAGGGGAATTTCCATCACCTTTTCCTTATAAAACTAATGTGCTGTTTGCTGTTGCGAGAGATGCTCCTTTTCCGGAAAATGCCTTTGAATATCAGCGTTATATCGAGGATTCGATTGTCCGTTTGATTCGTGCGGCCGGCGGAAAGACTCTGGTTTTGTTTACTTCTTACGAGTCCTTAAAGCATGCCTGCGACATAGCCCGTAATGCGCTCAGGCTTTCGGGGATAAAAATTTTAAGACAGGGAGATGACGACAGGTTCCGGCTTTTGAAAATTTTTAGAGAAGATAAAACAAGTGTTCTTTTTGCAACGGATTCGTTTTGGGAAGGGGTTGATGTTCCTGGCGACAGTTTATCTCAGGTGATTATTGCAAAATTGCCGTTCGGTGTTCCTAACAATCCTGTTTTTGCGGCAAAGTCAGAAATGATACAACAGAGGGGCGGAAGCTCTTTTATGGAACTGTCTGTTCCGGATGCCGTTATAAAATTCAGGCAGGGGTTTGGCCGGTTGATGCGGAGAAATTCTGACAAAGGCGCAATCGTTGTTCTGGATAAAAGAATTGTAGAAAAACAGTATGGAAGAATCTTTACTTCGAGTGTTCCCGAGACAAAAAAAATGTATGACACTGTAGAAAATATAGCGCAGGCTGTTGCGGCTCTTATTGATTAGTTTGTTCGGCTTGCAATGTGTTTTAGGACAAAAAAAATCCCGCACAGCCGTGTACTTTGGCCTGCGGGATTTATATGGTCGTTATAAGGAATTTATTTTCTAAAATCTTTAGGACGACGTTTTGTGAGTTTGCATTTTGAACACTCAGCTACGTTGCGGAGTCTTCCGTTTTCGTACAAAGTTTTCATTACGATTTCGCCACCACATTCAGGGCATTCAAATTTCTGTGTTGCAACTGTTGTACGAGAGTTCTTACTAGCACCAGCCATGACTATCCTCCAAAAAATATTCGAATATGTTCGAATACTATAATAAATTAGGAAGTCTGTGTCAAGATTCAAAAAAGCATATAGTGAAAAAAACTTCAAGATAAAACTCTAATTTGATATAATGATACAAATTACCGAAAAACCCATATTGACTATAAATCGTTCGTTTGTTAATATTTATAAAGTTTTTATTTGGGGGTGCCTCCTTTGGCTGGAAAAAAATCATCTGCAGAAAAAAGATATGCACAGAGCGAAGTTCGTCGCTTGCACAACAAAGCAATTAAAAGTGAAGTTCGCACTTACGCAAGACAGTTTGTAGAAGCTGTTCAGGCTAAAGACGAAAAGCTTGCTAAGGAAAGACTTACAACTTTAGTATCTAAGCTTGACTCTGCACGCAGTAAGGGTGTTCTTACACGCAATGCTGTTTCTCGCAAAAAGTCACGCATGGCGAAACTTTTTAACGTTTCATTTGCTGAAGCTGCTGCAAAATAATTTGGCTTTCTCTATGCCTAAAAACCTGATGTCGTAAAGTTTACTCTTGCGTCATCAGGAATTTTTTTTCTGAAAGTGTTGTGAGGTAAATAAATGTCTGCTAAAAAAGTAACAAAATATGATTTAGTTGAATCTGTTTACCAAAAAACGCAATGCGAAAAAAAAATCGTCCAGGATGTTGTAGAACAGCTTTTGGATGAGTTAAAAAATGCCTTGAAAGAAGGCAATACAATTGAGCTTCGTGGTTTTGGAACTTTTGAACCCCGTTTGAGAAAAGGTCGTTCAAAAGCCCGCAATCCAAAAACAGGAGAGCAGCTTACCGTTGCGCCTCATTTTGTGGCTGCATTTAGGGCTGGACAGGAACTGAAAAAATCCCTTTGGGATCTTCCTGTTTCTGAAACTTCGGCTGCTGCTGAGTAAAAAGGAAGATGAGCCTTGGTTCAGGTAGTTGCTTCTGTTCTTTTATCAGCTTTCTTAAAATTCCTTTCACATCCTAATTTTATTTTTAAAAACGGGCTTTTTTTATTGGCCTGGTTTTATTATGTTCCTTTTTTATTTATAGTTCCAAAACTCAGCCTGAAAAAATCTGCCTTGGCAGGATTTGCCTATGGTTTTGTCAGTTATTTTCTTTTTTGTTTTTGGCTTATCCGGTATGATGTGTTTTCGGCCTTGGGTGTCTATGCTCTTTTTGGAGTTTATTGGGCTGTGATTTTTGCTCTTTTGCAAATTTTTTCAAAAACGCGGAAATATGCTTTTATATTTAATATTCTGATTCTTTTTTTTGCGGAATTTCTTTTTACAAAAGGGTATTTTGCCTTTGGGTACGGAGTTTCTGCTTATACGCAGTGGAAAATTCCTGCTTTAACGAGGGCTGTCCGCTACACAAAAATTTGGGGACTGGATTTTTTAATTATTTTCTTTAACTGTATTGTTGTTGCGAATATTTCTTATGTTTTAAAATACAGGCGTTTTAATTTTGTGCAGACTGGCGGAACTCTGTTTTTTGCAGTTCTTTTTATTCAGCATGTTTTTATAGGTTTTTTTGTTGAGGAAACAGAGCCTTCTTCAACTTTAAAGACGGTTTTAATTCAAAATAATGCAGATCCAAGAAAAGATGGAATTGAGCAGTATAAAAAGGAGATTGAAAGCTTAAAACGGCTTACCGACAAGGCTCTTATGCAATATCCTGACACTCAGATTGTTGTCTGGCCGGAAACCAGTGTCGTTGTTGATGTTGTTTCTGCTTTTGATAAAAAATTGCGTTTTGGACGCGAAAACGAGCGTTCTGAGATAGCTGTCGACCTTTTTGATTACATCAATTCAAAAAAATGCGACTTTATTCTTGGAACGAGTTTTAAAAATTATAACAGCGCTCTTTTGTTTTCTCCGATAAAGCCAATTGTCAATTCAAGACAGACAGTGCTTCCGAACTGGCAGGTTTACAAAAAAAATCATCTTGTGCCTTTTTCTGAAGATTTTCCGTTAAAAGGATTTTTTCCGGAATATTACCAGCAGAGCGTAAGGAGCGGCCGTTATTGGCTTGAAGGTGAAAAAATGAAGCTGTTAAAATTTAAGGAAATTTTAATCGGAACTCCAATCTGCTTTGAAGATACTTTTTCTGAAGTCGGCGAAAAAATGGCAAAAATGGGAGCTGATCTTTTTATCAGCCTTTCAAATGATTCCTGGAGTTATAGCAGAGCTTGCCAGATGCAGCATCTTGCGGCCGCAAGTTTTTGTTCAATGGAAAATGGAATTCCTATGATTCGTTCTTCAAACAGTGGTCAAACCTGCTATATAGACGGTTTTGGAAGAGTGAGGGAAATGATAAAGCCTTTTTCTGAAAATTTTCTGTATTGCGAAGTTGAAATAAATAAGGTAAAATAACAAATATGTCGCAGAATATTGAACTGAACAAAAGAACTGAAAAAGAAGAAAATCAGAAAAAAAATCTGACTGTTTTTGGTCAAGAAACAGAATTTGACGGAGAACTCGAGTTTACTGACAATCTTGTGATTACGGGAAAATTCAGCGGAAAAATAAATGCGACCGGAGATTTGGAAGTTGACAAAACCGCGCTTTGCGATGTGGAGTCAATAAAAGTAAATTCTCTTGTGATTTCTGGAAAAGTAAAAGGCAATATAGAAGCAAAAGAACGTGTCGAAATGTGTTCTGGAAGCAGTGTTTGTGGTGATGTTGTGACCGGAAGAATAAGAATTGCTGACGATGTGGATTTTGAAGGCAGTGTTACAATGTTGCAGAATCCGCCGGATGTTGACATTTTTTCTGTTGCTTCTGATGAATTTAAACAGGCTTTGCTTATCAAGTCAGATCTGCCTCATTAAACCAGTGGTTTTGAGTCTTTATAAAAAACAAATCTTATTGACTTTTTTATTGCCAGAATAATATAATGAGTAATCAATTCTTTTAACGAAAAATCCTTGAAAAGTTTTTAGTTTTTTTAACCGTTTTTAATAATTTTACAGATGAATATTTTGAATTTAAAAGTCTGTAGATAATTTATAAAATTTTACAGTTTTTATTATTTTTTTTATGGAGAATTAAAATGGCATTGATTAAGCGCCGTTTTTTGGACAAATCCGAAGACTTGAAAAGTGAGAATGAGGATGTTCAAAACCAGTTGGAGTTGGACATTCAGCCAGAATCTTTTGAAAGCCCGGCACCAGTCCAGGAAGAATCTGTTGCAGAACCGGAAGTAAACGAATCTGAAGAAAATGATTCGTCAGAAGATGAACCTGAGAATTCTGCTTCTGAAGAATCTTCTGCTGCGACGGAAACAGAAGAAAATCCTTCAGAAACGGAAGAGCGCCGGACTCGCGTTGTAGTAAAACCGCGAAGAAGGGTTGTGGTTTCAAAAACAGACGGTGAACGGACCGAAAGAACAGAACGTACTTATAACAATCGCCAGCATAACAACGGCAATAATAGAAGAACTTCCTACAGAGAAAGAATTGCTGCAAGAAACGCTGCTAGAGATGAAGCGACAGCGGCAGCCCAGATAATCGAAAATCCTGAAGAATACGAATCAAAACCACGTCTTTTAATCAATGACCTTACAAAAATGAGCATGCCGGAATTGCGTTCTATGGCAATTCAATACGGCTGTGCTGAAGAAGATATTCCTTCAATGAAAAAGCAGGAAGTTATTTTTAATATTTTAAAAGCGCATACAGAACATGGCGGACTTATTTTTGCTTCTGGTGCTCTTGAAATTCTTCCTGACGGCTACGGATTTTTGCGTTCTCCGCAGAACAGTTACCTTCCTGGACCGGATGATATTTACATTAGCCCGAGCCAGATTCGTCTTTTTAACCTTAAAACCGGAGACACTGTTTACGGACAGACACGTTCTCCCAAAGAAGGTGAACGCTTTTTTGCGCTTTTGAGAATCGAAACCGTAAACTTCGATGAGCCTCGCGTAGCGCAAACTCGTGTTCCTTTCGAAAACCTGACTCCGCTTTATCCAAATGAAAAATTGCGTTTGGAAACTGTAAGCGATGAATATTCTGGTAGAATTGTCGATTTGTTTGCTCCGATTGGAAAGGGCCAGCGTCTTTTGATTGTTGCTCCTCCAAAAGCCGGAAAAACAATTCTTATGCAGAAAATTGCAAATGCGATAATCCAGAATAATCCGGAAGTTTATTTAATTGTGCTTCTTATTGATGAGCGTCCGGAAGAAGTTACAGACATGGAACGCGCAATCAAGGGAGAAGTTATTTCTTCAACATTTGATGAACAGGCTACACGCCACGTTCAGGTTGCAGAAATGGTTCTTGAAAAGGCCAAGCGTCTTGTAGAGCATAAACGCGATGTTGTAATCCTTTTGGACTCAATCACTCGTCTTGCACGTGCATACAATATTACAGTTCCAACTTCCGGCAAGGTTTTGTCCGGAGGTGTTGATTCTAATGCTTTGCATAAGCCTAAGCGGTTTTTTGGCGCTGCGCGCAATATAGAAGAGGGCGGTTCTTTGACGATTGTTTCTACGGCTCTTATTGAAACAGGAAGCCGCATGGATGAAGTTATCTTTGAAGAATTCAAGGGAACTGGAAACTCTGAAATTAACCTTGACCGCAAGCTTGCAGAAAGAAGACTGTTCCCTGCAATCAATATTAAAAAATCTGGAACCCGTAAGGAAGAGCTTTTGCTTACAGAAGATGAACTTCAGAAAATTTGGGTTTTGCGCAAGGTTATTGCGCCAATGGAAGACATTGAAATTACCGAGCTTATTTTGCAGCAGATGAAAAAAAGCAAGGACAATAAAGCTTTTCTTGCTGCGATGAATACAGGTTCTGCGGCTATAAATTAGGCTGACTTGGTATTGACTAAAGTTTTATAAAAAATGTAAAATTAAAAATACACTTGTGGTATTAACTTGCTTCCTAACAGTGATGGAATGATAGAAACGCTTTTTTATTTTGCGTAAGCTAGTGGTGACTGGGGTTGCTTTAATGCCGGGCAAGCAGTAAAGGAGATTAAAATGAGAGCTGGTATTCATCCTGAATACAAAATGACAAAAATTACATGTCAGTGTGGCAATGTAATCGAAACACGTTCAACAGTACAGAACATTCACGTTGAAATTTGTTCTGCCTGCCATCCGTTCTACACAGGAAAACAGAAACTTGTAGATACAGCAGGACGTATCGAAAGATTCAACAAACGCTTTGGCCTTACAAACAAAGAATCAAAGTAAGAAAAATTGTCTGATTGAAAGAATCCACTTCGTTTTGAGGTGGATTTTTTTTGTTTAAATGGATTTTGCGTTAGGGTGTGTAGCGGCGGCGAAGCCGTTGAAATTGCAGTTTTGTTTTGCAAAACTGCAATTTTAATGAAGCTGGAGGCGGAACCGCGAAACACCCGACGGAAAACCACTCTTATCCTGAGTAAAGTAAGTTGTCTAAATCCTTGTTGAATGATGATTTAGACAACTTGTTAATGTGCTTTATTTTACAAAAAATCTAGCGAAAAAAGCACTTTAAGTAAGTATTTTAAGTAAAAGATGTTTGGCAATGAGTTCAAATATACTTTACAAAATTATCGTATTTTAGTATATTTAAACCATAATCTCTGTCTGCCCAAGATAGGAGATTAAAATGAACAAACCTTATTTACTGTTCAGAAACCACAATTCACCTTATTGGTATGCACAAATCCGTCTTGCAGATGGAAGTCTTTCTAACACCAAAAGCACTGGAAAAGAATCTAGAACAGAAGCTGAAAAAGTTGTTATGGAATGGGTTGTAAAAGGTGAATGTCCAAAACGTGTTTCAAAAAAAGGGAATTCAAAAAATAGTAATTCTCTGGACACCCTTGCAATTCTAAATCAGCTTAAAATAAAACCTTTCACTGATTTAGAAATCACACAAATTCTTGATATCCTAAAAGAAAGAAATTTTATCAAGACGGCAGTTCGTACAGAATCAAAAGCTGCTCGAGATGCTATGGAATTTCTTATTGAATTTTGGGATTACGAAAAATCACCTTACATTCGTGAACTTCATTTACGAGGAAAATCTTTTCACAAAAAACATTCCAACAGAATGACAAGAATCATTTTCAATTATTGGGAGCCGATTATAAGCGGAAAATTGGTTGGTGAAATTACAAGAGATGATATCAATAAAATTTATGATGTTGAATCAACTCAAAAACTTGCACCAAAAACTGTTAAATCAATTATTAACGCAATAACGGTTGCTCTGAAGTGGGCATATCTACACGGACTAACTGAAATAAATTGTTATGATGGAATAATAAAACCGAAAGACAATCCACAAAAGCGTGCGATTTTAACAATGGAAGAAATTAAGCTTCTTTTTTCAACAAAAAGGGAAAATGAAACAGCAAAGTTAGCCTGTCTTATTGCAAGTTACACAGGAATGCGACAAGGTGAAATTGCAGCGCTCAGACTTCAGAATATTGGAGAAGATAGAATTTATATTCGCCACTCATGGGGAAAATATGATGGATTGAAAACTCCAAAAAATGGAGAAGAAAGAGAGATAAGAATTCCTCATCAACTTCGAGATATTATAATTATGCAGGCTTTGCTTCCACAGTTTTAGACATAGTTGGTGTACAACTACACTTTCAGAAATTGGAGATCAGCGAATTTGTATGATTGGTTCAGGACACAAAACGGATAAAGTTTTTGTTCATTATGATAATCACATCAAAAAAGAATCAGCTTTAGAAACGATTGCAAAAACTTTAGAAAGATTATTCGCACCAATTTTTGAGGAATTATCTATCACTGATATTGAATATTGTATTTATGATGAAGCAGCAGCAGAAGCAGGAAATAATAGAAAATTGATTTCTTTTAATTTGGATGAGGAATCTAAAAATGTGATAGGGACGTTATTTGACACTGTGGGTATGGTAGAATGAGTTATGGAAAATTTGGGGAATTTGTGGTAGGATGGATGAGAAAAGGAAGAAAGAATATGTCAGACATAGATTATTCAGAAAAAGATTTTGAAAACTACATTGTTAATCTTCTTACCTCAAAAAGTGGTTACATCCATGGAAATAACAATGATTATAATCCTCAAAAATCGATTCTGCCACAAACTCTTATTTCTTTTGTAAAATCTACACAACCAGATAATTGGACCTGCCTTTGTGACAAATTTGATTCTGAAAAAGAAGCTGAAGAAAAACTTATTGAAGAACTTCTAACTTCAAGAAAAAATCAAGGTACATTAGACTTGTTTAGAAAAGGTTTTGTGTTTCGCTCCATTCAATTTGACACAGTCTACTGGAAACCGGAAAACAATTTAAATCCCGAAACTATAGACCTATATAATAAGAATATCTTTACAGTAATAAACCAGCTGATTGGAGATGCAGGCAAATCTGTACATACCCCAATTCCAGACATTGTGCTTTTCATAAATGGAATCCCTGTTGTAACAGCAGAATTAAAATTTGAATTGCAGGGACAGGGGTATAGTGAAGCTGAAACTCAGTATAAACTACGCACTCTTGCTGAACCTTTATTCAAATTCAAAACAGGACCTCTTGTTCATTTTGCCGTAGATACCGCAAACGCCTCAATGACAACAAAACTTTCAGGTTTTGGAACAAACTTTTTGCCTTTTAATCTTGGAAGTAATGGAGCAGGGAATCAGGGAGGAAAGGGAAATCCCAAAGCTGCAGAAGGTCATTTTGCGACAGATTATCTTTGGGAAGAAGTGCTTTCAAAAGACAGCCTGCTAGATATTTTACAATCTTTTGTGACAATAGAAGTTGAGCCAAAAACAAAAGACGAGACTTTGATTTTCCCTCGTTATCATCAGCTGGATGTTGTTCGAAAACTTCTTAAAGATGTTGAAGTAAACGGTTCAAAGAAAAATTACCTTATTGAACACAGTGCCGGCTCTGGAAAATCAAATACAATTGCCTGGCTGGCTGTTCATTTGAACAATCTTTATTTTGCAGGAAAGAATGAAAAAGTTTTTGATACAATCATCGTATTAAATGACCGTCGTGTTCTTGATAAACAAACCCGCAATACAATCATGTCATTTAATCCAAAAGATGGAACGGTAAAAATTGCAAAAAAATCATCTGACATAACTGATTTTATAAAACTTGGAAATGTAATTATCATAAGCACGATTCAAAAGTTTCCTTTGATTTATAAAGAACTTGAAGAACTCAAAGCTCAAAATCCAAACCGTCGTTTTGCAGTTATTGCAGATGAAGCTCATCAGTCGCAGACAGGAACTGCTGCTGGAAAAGTAAAAATAGGACTTGGCTCTGATGCTGAATCGCAAATAAAAGCAGAAGACCAGGATGACATTCCAGAAGAAGGTGATGCAACAGACGAAGAACAGGAAAAAATCTTGCGTCAGGTTGCAACCGGTAAGCAGTCAAACATGAGCTTCTTTGCTTTCACAGCAACACCAACAGGCCAGACACTTCAGATG
>SAMEA104315426__coassemble_257_pt1 | contig 47160 bp, 35 predicted proteins | sample SAMEA104315426__metabat2_high_PE_039 | metagenome-assembled genome bin SAMEA104315426 (sample SAMEA104315426) | gut metagenome | biome: Monkey gut; feature: monkey-associated habitat; material: faeces | place: China | collected 2013 | reverse complement strand
TAAAAGGCGACCTTTACGACCTTGTCCTGAACGGCTACGAGCTTGCCTCAGGCTCAATGCGTATCAACGACCCGGCGCTGCAGGAACGCATCTTTGAAATCGTAGGCTATAGCCGCGAGCGCGCAGAAAAAGCGTTCGGATTCTTGGTGCAGGCATTCAAGTTCGGAGCGCCGCCGCACGGAGGAATCGCCCCGGGCCTTGACCGCCTTATCATGCTCATGTGCCACGAGGAAAGCATCCACGAAGTAATCGCCTTCCCGAAGAACAATTTGGCGGCTTCGCCTATGGACGAGTGTCCGAGTGCAGTTGACGAGCAGCAGCTCAAAGACCTGCACATCAACTGTTACGACGTAGAAAAAGACTAATCAAAAAAATAAAAAAGCGGAATTTCTTCTGGGAGTTCCGCTTTTTTTTATCAAAAAATTCAATATTCAGACGAGTTGCACTAAATCATCTTGCAAATATCTTTTACGGCCTGTTCAAGTTTTTCTTGTGTAAGCCCGGCTTGTTTTCTGTAAAACTTTAGGTTTTGAATAAAAGTATGTCGAATTCCCATATCAACATTTTCCATTGATATTCAGGTTTATTTTATTCGCTAAAACTCATTAAACTTTTAAATGTTGTAAAAAATTGTGCTTTGAATAATAATATTATTAACTAAAACACAGAAAATCTAAAAAAATCAGCACAAATTGGGAGATATTATGAATAAAATTTTTGGTTTTGCGGCTGTTTTGATTTGCGGATTGTTTTTTGCAGGTTGCTCGGAAGAGGATTCGAAGGTTTTGGACGATTTGACAGGACCTTCTGATACTTGGTGCACCATGCCTGTAACTTACGCTTCTGAAAACGGCTCTGCTAGTACAACGCTGAATGTCAGTTTTTATTATGCTTCTAAAGAAGTTAAACCGAATGGTTCTTTGACAGGATTGCGTTCTGATATTGAATCTATTCCTGAAGGCTCTATTTCTGTTCTTGTAACTCTTGGTTCTGGAGGAACAAATTCTCTTCTTACAACGCTTACCAAAACTCAATATCTTTTTAAGAGCTTTGGTTCTGTTAACGAGTTAACTTCTGCGTCCGGCACTTCTTATGAATATTCGAATATGAAACTTTTTTGGAAAGCGATTTATCTAAAAAATTATGATGAATTAAGCAAAGACCAAAGTACAGGTATTCCTGAGCAGTTGCAAAAATCTAAACAAAATTATTATTCAAGTGTTTCTGATTTAGAAAATTTTAACTGGAAACGTCTGCTTGCGGCTTACCTTTTGAATAACCTGGAATAGTTTACAAAAGACTGTTTTTTGTCTGGTTTGAACAGAATTCTTAGCCCAGACTGTAGCCCCGTAGTCTCAGGCTTTTAGCCTGAGATGGAGCTATGCGGAAGGGCGAAAGGCTGGAGGAGTGCGTAAGATGCGCTCCTCTTTTTTTTGCAAAATTACTTTGCTGCCCGGCCGTTTATGATTACGGTTCCGATTGTCGGTGATTTTCCTGTCGGAATTGGAATGTCGCCTGTGCCGTTGAGCCCGTAAAGAATTACGCGGATTGTTACAGTTTCGCCTTTTTCGGCTATTACTGTCGGGTAAGCGCGGTAGCTTTTCTTTGTGTTGCGTACCTGACGGTCGGTGTCATCGGCTATGTTGCCTTTGTTTCCGTTTTTGAGCCACATTATCTGGCAGGCCATGTTGCTTGTTCCGTGGTTTCCGTAAGAAACTTCAATGTTTGTTATTTCAATTTTTCTGTTTGCTGTAATCGGGAAGTCGATGTAAACTTTGTCGCGTCCTTTGACTGGTTCGCTGTAACCACCAAAACTGAGCGCGCCTTTTGCAATGTCAGATGTGATTTTGCCTGAATTGTAAGCCCAGTTTCCTTTTGAAGGAATTGCTTTTGAAACGCTTACAACTGAAGTGTCGTCGCTTTTTCCTTCGAGCGTTGTTGATGCGGCTTCGCTGTTGAGCCAGATTGCCGAGAATGCGCCTTCTTCCGGTTTTAAGATTTTAAGATCTGCTTCGCCTTTTACGCCGTTCTGGTCTTTTGAAGTTGCAATTACTTTGATTACGCAGTCTTCTTTTACAGATTTTGCTGTCAAGTAACCGTTTGGATCGATTTCTGCTGCGTCCGGGTTAGAAACTGACCAGGTGTATTCGTCGTTTGTCGGGTTCTGAGGTGTTAGAACTGCGCTCATCTGCATTGTTTTTTTGCCCTGAAGCTGTTTGCGGTTTTTGTAGGTATTTACCTTGATTGCTGTTACCGGGCGGAATGTCAAACTGTCGTCCGGCAGAATTTCGATTTTTGTGATGTAGGTTTTTGTGTCTGCCGTTATTGAAAGTTCGCTGTTATTTTCGTAAACAACGTAAGATTTTGAAAGAGTTGAGTCGGTTGTGCCGTTGCTAAAATAGTAAGAAACAGGTCCCTGTTTTCCAGCTTTGATAGTTCCTGTTCCGAGATTGTAGCCTGTAACTTTTACAATTGCCTTTGCTGAAAGTGGAATTGTAATTGAATCTCCAGGATTTCCCTCAACGTGAGATTTGCCTTCTTCTTTTGCAAATCCGTTGAGTTTTAGGGCGGAATTGTCTGTTGTGCCGTCAAATGCGTAAACTGTTTTTTTGTCCTGTTCGCCTTTTGCAAGTGCGGAAGACTTATCTTTTGAAACTTTCCAGCCAGATTTTGCAGCAAGTGAATTGAGATCCCATTCTGTGTCGCTGTCTTTTCTGTATTTGTTGCTCAAAATATCAAAATAGCGGTTTACGATTGCATTGCGACCGTTAAATTCGTTTTTAACGTCTGCTTCTGGAATAATGTCGGCGCGATTTTTTGTGTTGAGTTTAAGGCTTTTTGCAGTTTTTTTGTCCATTTTCCAGCCGATTATATTCTGTGGAACTCCAGGAGCGGTCAATGGCTGTTCCAGCCAGATTTCTTTTTCGATTCCGTCTGCCTTTGTGTTGATGTAGGCAATCTGGTTGTAATAGCCTGCTCTCCACGGTGTACGGCCTAAGTATGTTTTTTGACGAGGGTCTGTTATGATCTTTGAATTGTAGATTACAAGACCTTTGCCTGCTGTAGGACCAATTTGCATGCGAGGTGCTCCTACATAGGCGATTTTTGTAGTGTGTTTTTCGTCGTAAACCGCGTTGATTTCGCATTCTTCAAAAAGGGCTACTTTTCCTGTTGTTTCCATCCAGATAAAGTCAGTGTCGCCTTCTACATAGCAGTTGTAGAACCATGTTTTTCCGGTCGTGCGCAATGTGTCCTGATGAGAAAGGAACGAACAGTTATAAGCTGCAACAAATCCGCTTCCGTCGTAGCCGAGAGTTTCTGCCTGTGTGTTTGAACCTTTTACAGAACCGCGTTCAAAAGTATTCTGAACGGTAAGATTTTCGAGAATAAGGTTTCCGGTTCCTTCAAATTCGATAATGCAGCGTTTTTTTTGTGCACTGTCTGCGCGTTTGTTAAGACAGATGTCGCCGTCGTTTGCTTCGGAAATGATTACGTCTTTTCCGTATTTTTCTGTTGTCTGACCAGACAGTTTGATTGTTGCCGGTCCGTTGTAATAAATAACTTCTTTGTAAGTTCCCTTTGGCAAGCTGATTGTGTATTCACCATCGTCTTTTACAGAATCGATTGCCGCCTGAATTGTGTCGAAAGAAGCATCTGCCCCTTTTCCGGAAATTGTTACTTTAGGAGCGGCATTTGCAGCAAAGAATGCTCCTGCAGTAAGCAATACCGCAGTCAATTTTTTTAACATGAATTCCTCCGTTTTTAAAATTCACTTAAAGTCTAGAATTTTATAAATTTTGTTTTGAATTTGAAAGCCGGATTTTTTGTAGTCCGAATACCTGTTTATAAAAATATTCAAAACTGTCAAAAACCCGACAATCGGTTTTCAAAAAAAATTTATAATTCCACTTCTAATTTAAACACTTGTGCCGTTTGTGTCATCTGCTTGAGAAGACGCAATTCTTTTTGCAATCTTTCTTTGGTTCAAAACCGCTGCAATAATTGAGAAAACTGCGAGTGCAAAGAAAATAATACAGATTGGGCGGGTAAAAATCTGCATAAAGTTTCCATCGACAATCTGCATATAGCGCCTGATGTTTGATTCTGACATTGGTCCCAAAATAAGGGCAAGGAGAATCGGAGACAGGTTGAATTCATATTTTTGCATAAGGTAACCGATTACGCCCATTGCAATTGCAAAATAAACGTCGAACATACTCTGGTTGATTGAGTAAGAACCAACAAGGGAAAGAACGAGAATACAAGGAATTAAAATGTAACGCTGGATATTGATTACTTTAGAAAAGAGGTTTACGCCTAGCATTCCGATTATAAGGAAGGCAAGGTTTGCCGCTATCAAGGCACCAAAAACTGCGTAAACGACATCGAGATGTTCAACATACATCATAGGTCCCGGTTGGAATCCGTGCATAATAAATGCGCCCATCAAAACCGCCGTGTTAGAGTCTCCAGGAACACCGAGCGCAAGCATTGGAATCATCGCGCCACCAGAACAGCCGTTGTTTGCAGATTCCGCAGCTGCAATTCCTTCAGGTGCTCCGTGTCCAAACTTTTCAGGATGTTTAGAACTTCTTTTTGCTTCGCTGTACGAAACAAATGCCGAAATATCGCCGCCTGCTCCAGGAATTGCACCGATAAAAGTTCCGATTAAACCGCCTTTGAGCATGTGCGGCCAGATTGCCTTAAAGTCTTCTTTGCTTGGAACTACGTTTTTGATTACAGAACGCAGATAATTTCCGATTGCATTGCCGGCTTTGTAAGCGCTTATATTTTTTGGAGCCGGATTGCCTTTTAGAAGATGTTCAAAATTGGCAAGAACCTCGCTGATTGCAAAAAGTCCGATTAAGGCAGGAATAAATGGAATTCCGTCGTAGAATCCAGGAAGGTTTATAAAGCGAATGTAACCGCAGGTTTTGTCGATTCCAACGCAGCAGATTAAAAGTCCAAAAATTGCCGTAATCAAGCCTTTTAAAATCGATTTTCCAGAAATTGAAACAATAACGCTCAAACCAAAGAATGCCAGTGCAAAGAATTCTGCCGGTCCAAACCTTAAAGCCATTTTAGAAATTGTCGGAGAAAGGAAAGTCATAATGACTGCGCCGATAATTCCACCGCAGAAAGAAGAAAAAAGCGAAAGTGTTAAAGCCCTAGCGCTCTGACCTTTTTGGCTCATTGGAAAGCCTTCAAGAACCGTTGCCGCGGCAGAAGGAGTTCCCGGAGTGTGAATCAAGATTGCCGAAATTGAACCGCCGTACATTCCGCCACAGAAAATCCCCAAAAGCATTGCAACGCCAGGAATAAATTCAAGACCATAAGTAAACGGAACAAGAAGCGCAATTCCCATAGTTGCGGTAAGACCTGGAATACAGCCAATTAAGATTCCGCCGGCCGCACCTAAAAAAGTATATAGTATAGTAGAAAGCGAGAAAACTTGTCCAAACGCTGAAGAAATTAAAGAAAAATCCATCTTTCCACCTCCTAGAATAATCCGTCAAGAAAGCCCATAGGCATTTCAATCTGAAGAAGAAATTTGAATGCGCAGAAAATCACAAGGTCTGCACAGACAGCGACAATCGTCATAGTAAGATAATTTCTCTGTCCAAGAATCAGCATCATTGCAAAAAGCGCGAGCGGTGTGGCAAGCAAAAAGCCGATTACGTTCCACAGCAGTGCATAAACGACAATTACCGCAAGGGCAAGAATACATTTTTGCATGTCTTTGTTAAGCGGACTGATTGTAGGAGCTTTTTTGCCGTCATCTTTTTTCAAAATATTTGTAATAAGAAGAATCAGACAGCAGATAAAAAGCGCAATGCAGAGAATACGCGGGAAAAATTCCGGACCGACAGGAACGTTAGTAAATTTTTTGAATGTAAGAGTTTTAAGGAATGCGGCCAAAGAGAAGAGCATTCCAATTATTGCCGAAACAATGTTGGCTATTCTCATTTTTTTGTCTCCAGTAAAAAAAAGGCTATCCAAAGCAGTTCTTGCGGCAAAATCCTCTGCGCAAATATTTTGACAGAAAATCTTACCGCCGGTTCAAACTTTTTGGACAGCCCAAAATATTTAGTTAGAAGCTAGTTTGTAAGTCCAAGGTGCTTCATTGTAGCGCCAGTGCCTTCGTAGTTGTTTTTAAGGTAAGTTGCAAAAACTTCAGAATCCATGTAAGTAACGTTCTGGTTCAGGTTTTTAGCTGTTTTGATGAAGTTTTCATCTTTCATAGCCTTTGTGAAAGCGTCAAAAAGAACAGCTCTGATTTCTGCAGGAACTCCCTTTGGAAGTCCAATTCCGCGCCAAGTACCAAATTCAACGTCATAACCACATTCTTTCATTGTTGGAATGTTTGGATAAGCTTCTGGACGTTTTGAATCCATAATTGCAAGAACTTTTACGTTTCCAGCGTCGAGTTGAGATTTTACTTCTGCAAGAGAAACAGAAACGGCTTCGATATGACCGCCGGCAACAGCAGTTACAGCACCAGCAGCGCCTTCAAAAGGAACGTGTTTTACGTCGATTCCTGCTTCAGAGGCAAAAAGTCCGGCTGCAATGTGCCATACAGAACCTGGAGCAGAGTTTCCGATATTTACTTTTCCAGGGTGAGCTTTGCAGTAGTCAACAAATTCTGCAAGAGTGTTGTATGGAGCGTCAGCTTTTACAGTGATTGTGGCAGCGTCAGTGTTTACCATAATGAGCGGATCATAAGCTTCGTAAGTAAAATCCTGAAGTCCCTGCCATGGGTTTGAATTCAACTCAAAAGTAATCATACCGAGAGTGTAGCCGTCCGGTTTTGCATCTTTGATTGCGCGATAACCGATAGAGCCGGCGCCGCCAGTTTTATTTTCAACAGTTATTGTCGTTCCAAGATATTTTTCGGCAGTAGAGCAAACAGCGCGAAGAATTGCGTCAGTTCCTCCACCGGCGCCCCATGGACAAATCATAGTAACGCCTTTTTTTGGATATGCGCTGTTTTTTTCTTTACAACCTGTAGCACCAAACAAAACCAATGCTGCTGTTGCAGCAAGCAAAATTTTTTTCATCTGTATATTCCTCCTCAAGAACAAATCAATATTTAGATGACTTTTAAATGATATATGAGGATTTTTTACAAGTCAAAATTTTAATCCGTAACTTTTAGTTATTGAAAAGTCTACTATAACTGCGGACGGAATTTTGCCGTCTAACCAGCTTTCCGCAGTTCCGCTTCTGCTCCATCCGCCAAAGGCGGACGCTACGCGCTGCTACAATCTGGCGTAGGTTTTTCTTTTCAAAAAAAATAATAAAACGTTATGTTTGCACAAAAAAGTTCGTTTTTTTTATGTTTTTTTACGGATTAGTGCTAAAATACAGTTATAAGAGTTAAAAAAGTTTTCGAGAGTGTTAACAAAATTCAAAAGCGCTGGAGGAATCGCTCTTTTATGGAATCTTTTGTAACGGTAGAAAACATTTCTGAATCGGATTTTTTAAAGCTTCAAAGCATTGGTTGGGTTCTTGTCAGCGTAGACAACGCCCTGTCCGATAACTTGATTTACAGTTTTAAGAAGGAACGCTAACAGATAAAAAGTTTTAACATAAGCCTGGTTTTGAGTTTTCAAAATCAGGCTTTTTTTATGAGCACGTGGGCGGTTAAGCGGAAATTTTATTTTAAAAAATTTTTGTAAGCGATTTGTTTTCTATTGGTAAAAATTTTTCGTTGTGGTAAACTCAAGACATGCTTAAAGGTCTAAGTTTAATTCAGCCAAACGATTTGACTGTTTCAGAAATTGACGAGATTTGTACTCTCGCCGAACAGATTATTGTTGATCCATCATCTTTTCAGGACGTGTGTCGCGGGAAAATTCTTGCGACACTTTTTTTTGAGCCAAGCACTAGAACGCGCTTGAGTTTTGAAGCGGCCATGCTGCATTTGGGCGGAACTGTCGAAGGTTTTAGCGACGCTTCCAACAGTTCAACTTCAAAAGGAGAAACTTTAGCGGACACGATTCGCGTTGTAAGTTCTTACGTTGATGTAATTGCAATGCGAAGTCCAAAAGAAGGTGCGGCTCTTCTGGCGAGCAAATTTTCAGAATGCCCGATTATCAATGCCGGCGACGGCGGACATTATCATCCGACGCAAACTTTAACCGACCTTGTGACGATCCGCGCGTTAAAAGGCGGTTTTGAAGGCCACACAATCGGTTTTTGCGGCGACTTGAAATTTGGACGAACCGTTCATTCTCTGACAGAAGCAATGTGCCGTTACAAAAATGTAAAATTCGTCTTTATAAGCCCGGAAGAATTAAAAATTCCTGACTGGGTTTCTAATTTTTTGGACGAAGCCAATATTCCTTATTCGACCGCAAGCCGTTTGGAAGATGTAATCGGCGATCTTGATATTCTTTACATGACCCGGGTTCAAAAGGAACGCTTTTTTAATGAACAGGATTATCTGCGCTTAAAGGACAGTTATATCCTTGACAAGGCAAAAATGGAACTTGCCCGGAAAGATATGATTGTTTTGCATCCGCTTCCACGCGTAAACGAAATTTCACTGGAAGTTGACTCTGATCCGCGTGCCGCCTACTTTAAGCAGGTAAAATATGGAATGTATGCGAGAATGGCTCTTATTGCAAAAATTCTGGGGGTTCTGTAATGCTTAATGTTGATACAATCAAAAATGGTCTTGTAATCGACCACATAAAGGCAGGCTGCGGCCCGCAAATTTTTCACTGGCTTGGACTTGATAAGGCAAGTTTTACAAGCGCGCTGATTATGAACGTTCCGAGCAAAAAGGCTGAAAGAAAAGACATTATAAAAATCGACAATATCATCAATATTGATTTTTCGGTTTTGGGTTTTGTGGATCCAAATATTTGCGTTAATATAATAAAAGACGAAAAAATAGTTCGCAAAATTAGGATGGAACTTCCAGACCGTGTAGAAAACGTTATAAAATGCAAAAATCCGCGCTGTATAACAATGACAGAACATTATGTTCCTCAGGTTTTTATTCTTGCTGACAGAAAAAAGGCAACTTACCGCTGCGAATACTGCGACGCTTTCTATACGGCAGGAAAAATCGAATAAGTTTTAACAAGGAAAATAAAATGGACTCCAAAATACTGATTATTTACAATGCAATTTTAGTAGATTCTTCGATAGAAAATCCCGGACTTGTCGTTGTAAAAAACGGCAAAATCTGCGGAGTTTTTCTTGGCGAAGTTAAAAATTCAGAAATGGCTTTTGTCATAGCTACTTCTGTTTTGCCAGAAATTAAGGGAAATCCTGTTTTTTTTGACGCAAAAGGACTTGTCTTGATGCCGTCATTTGTTGATATGCACGTGCATTTTCGTTATCCAGGACAGACGCAAAAAGAAGACCTTGATTCTGGTTTAAGGGCGGCTGCGGCAGGAGGCTTTGGAACAGTTGTTACAATGCCAAATACTGCGCCTGTTGTTTCCAGCGCAAAACTTGCCCGTCAAATAATGAGCGAGGCGTCAGAAAAAAAACTTGCGCGCGTTTTTCAGACTGTAAGCATTACAAAAAATTTTGAAGGCGATGACATTTCTGAAATTCAAAATCTTTCAGTTGAAGAATTTCCTGTAATCAGCGAAGACGGACGCGAAGTTGCAAATTCTGCTGTTATGCTTGAAGGAATGAAGGCTGCCGGAAAAAACAGCATAATTGTCAGCTGCCACTGCGAAGATCCTTTTCTGGCTGCTGCTGCAAGACCGTATCGTCAGCGTGCCTTAAAATTTATGGAAAATTACAATATTCCTGCCGGCAAGGTGAATGCAGTAACGCAGAATGTTCCTGATTCCGTAAATTTTGAAATTGACGGCTGTCTGACGGCGGCAAACCAGCTTTTGGCTCTTGCGGAAGATACAGCGACAGAGCGGAATATCGAAATTGCAAAAACTGCCGGTTGCCATATTCACGTTTGCCACTGTTCTACAGCAATCAGCATGGACGCTGTAAGACGCGCAAAGGCCATCAAAAAAGAGGGAAAAACTTCAGCAGACTTTGAATGTACTGTCGAGGTAACGCCTCACCATATCGGACTTGTTGGCACTGATTCTCCATATCTTCGTGCGCTCGTAAATCCGCCTCTCAGAAGCGAAGAAGACCGTTCTGCCCTTATTGCCGCAATAAAAGACGGAACTGTCGATGTAATTTCGACAGACCACGCGCCTCATACTCAGCAGGATAAGGCCGCCGGAAGTCCGGGTTTTACTGGACTTGAGACTTCGTTCGCTGTATGTAATACGGTTCTTGTAAAACGCGAAGGTTTAAGTTTGTGCCGCCTGAGCCAGCTTATGTCAGAAAATCCTGCAAAACTTTTAAAGCTCAATTCTGGAAAACTCGCTCCAGGTTACGAAGCAAATCTTGTTCTTGTGGATCCAGATGAGCAGTGGACGGTTTGTTCAGAAAAATTCCAGAGCAAAGGAAAATCAACGCCGTTTGAAGGGCAAAAACTCACCGGACGCGTTCATACGACTTTTTATCTGGGAAATCAGGTTTATTCGCTGGATTAAAAAATTAAAAAAATTGGAGCGCATTGTTCTTAAAAAAAAAGTATACGGTTTTTATCCTGACTGTTTTTTTTTACCTGCTTTGCGCAGTTCCGCATTCGCTTCATTGTGCAATAAAATTGCACAACACTCCGTGCTGCTCCAATCAGGGCTATAATTTTTGCACAATGTTGAAAAGAAAAAAAAGCCAGGATGTCTATACACAAGACTGCAAAAAGTGTGCTGCTGGGTTCCCCCTCTGACACGGTGCTTAAGGCAGACTTTGTTAGATCCTGGCAATACAAAGAATTTATCATATCAGAACATAAAAATCAACAAGCAACATGTTTTATTTTTTTTATAAAATCTTTTTATAGAAAAAAAATTATGTCGAGAACTTATTTTTAACATTCATATTTTTAAGATTTTTTTTATCTTTTCTTAAAATAGTGATATAATTTAATAATCTTAAGACTTATTTAAGGAGTACAGGTATGAAGAAAACAATTCTTGCAGCCCTCATGGCTGGTTCATTTATTGCAAGTGCTTTTTCCGCAACTGTAATAAAGCTAGGTTACTCGACAGGTTCATCTGATCCTCGCGCTGTAGCTTCAAAGTTGTTTAAGGAAGAGGTTGAAAAAAATTCTAAAGGGAGCATTACTGTTGAACTTTATGACAGTTCAAGACTTCCAACAATTGGCATGAAGGCTTCGGACACAAACCTTATAGAAAGCATTATCAACAGAGGGCCTGTTGATATGACAGTATCAAGCGCAGGAAACTTCGGTATTTATGCTACAAACGTAGGTGTTTCTGCTTTGCCGTTCCTTTTTACAGATTTTGACAAAGCGTGGAAATTCATGGACAGCGATATTGTAAAAGGCGTTAATAAAGAACTTGAATCATCTAACATTGTAGTTCTTGCTCATTATGACAACGGTTTCCGCTGTGTTACAACAACAAGCCGCCCGGTAACAAAGGTTGCAGATATGAAAGGCCTAAAAATAAGAACTCCTGCAAACCAGATTGTAATGGAAACAATGACGGCTTTGGGTGCTCGTCCGGAACCTCTTGATTTTGGAAAATTGCCGGCCGCATTAAAAGCAGGTCAGTTTGATTCTCAGGAAAACCCGATTCCTGTAATTTACAACAACAAGCTTTATCAGGTTCAGAAATATCTTGCAATTACAAACCACAGTTACGATGCAATGCCTCTCGTAATCAAAAAAGATGTCTGGAACAAGCTTTCTGCTGCTGAAAAGAAAGTTGTTCAGGATGCAGCAATCAAAGCACAGAACCTTAACAGAACTCTTGTAAAAGATCAGACAAACAGCCTTGTTGCAAGCCTTAAAAAAGAAGGAATGGTTGTAACAAGACCAGACCTTGGCGAATTCAAAAAGGCTACACAGAGCGTATTTGAAATCTTCTCTGAAATTTACGGAAAAGACCTTATGGACAAGGTTATTGCATTTACAAAATAAAACAAATGCAATAATTAAAAAAAGAGCGGGCGTTGGAATCAACACCCGCTCTTTTTTTGCTGTTTATGATTGACTTAAACCTTGAACTGTCCGAGCTGTCTGCTCATAGTTCCAATGTTGTCTTTTGTGCTTTCTGCAAGGGTAGAAACGTTTTGTGTAGCTTCGCCAATCTGCTGCATTCCGACTGTCATTTCGTCCATGCTGCCGAGGATTGTCGTTGAGATTTGAGAAACATTGTTCATGTCTCTTAAAACGTTTGCAATTCCGCCCTTCATATCGTCTGCCTTTTTGTTTACTTCGCCAGACTGGTCGCGCATTCTTGCCAAAAACTCGAATATCTGTTTTGAAGCAGTCTGCTGTTCTCCCATTGCACCGTCAATTTCTTGAATTATCGAATCCGTTGAATTCAATTTTGAAACAATCGCTTCAAATGCCGTGCTTGATTCGTGAGAAAGTTCAACAACTTCCTGGATTGAATTGGAAATTCCCTTTAATTCGGAAGAAATTGTCTTTGTCTGTGCACTTGAAGTTTCTGCCAGTTTTCTGATTTCTTCTGCAACAACGCTAAAGCCTTTTCCTGCTTCTCCTGCGTGCGCTGCTTCGATTGCGGCGTTCATTGCAAGCAAGTTTGTTTCTGAGGCAATTTGAGAAATAATTCTGTTTGCCTGAATCAAAGTTTTTGACTGTTCTGCAATCTGAGTGACTTTTTTGTCAACGCTTGTAAGTTTTGAACTTCCGTCGCCGACTGTCGTTGAGAGCTCTGCAAAACTGTCTGCCATTTTTCCTGCGGAAGTTGTTACCGTCGAAATATTTCCGAGCATTTCTTCAATTGCGGCAGATGACTGTGCAATTCCGGCTGCCTGGCTTTCAATCAGTTCCGAAAGCTTGTCGACTGTTTCCGAAGATGAATCCAAAACCGAAGATGTGTTTATAACAGAATCGGCCTGGTTTTTTGACTGTTTCCGTACGCTTTCAATATTTGCAAGAATTTCCGATGCGGCAGAAGCAGAACCCTGGGCGCTTTGTTCAAGGCTTTCGCTTGCCTCGTTAAGCGCATTTTGAGAAAGATTCAAATCCTGAATGATTTTCTGGAGCATTTCGACAAATTTGTTTACATCCGAAGCAAGTCCAGAGAATTCATCATTTCCTTTAACAGGAATCCTTACTGTCAAATCGGCATCTCCGGAAGAAAGATTTCCGACTGCTTTCCTGACTTTTTCGAGAGGGTTTATCATTTTTTTGTAAATTGCAAATGAAAGAACTACAAGAAGAAGCACTGAGAATAAAACAATTGCGCCGATTAACGAGCGGAAGATTGAGCCTGAAAGACTCTTTGCAATATCCAGAGTTTTTCCGATAAAGAGAGTTGTTAAAAAGTTTCCGTCATTGTCATAAAACGGAAAGTAATAAGAAATGTAGCGATGGCCGTTAAAAACTGAGTGCAAGGTAACTGGCTGGCCGCTTTTTACGGTTTCAAACACTTCGGCATCATCAAGTGTTGTTCCTGCCATTTCGCCCAGAGAAGTTACGTACCGGGTATTTCCGTCAAAAATTGTAAAATCGCAGTCGCTGTAAGAAGCAGCCTCTTTAACGACATCTTCGGTCGAAACCGGAGTTCTTATTTCAACAGCGCCAAAAATCTTATCTTCTGATTTTAAAGGAAGGATAACGGTTGCATAAATGTCCGCTCCGTCTTTTTCGAATTTTGTAACTTCTTTTCCATTCAAAACTTCACGGATAATGGCCGTTTTTGGTACGACACCGTACTTTGGACTGGAAACCTGCATTCCAAAACTATTAAAAAATACAATGTTTTTTGCGCCGTAATATTCTCTTGCGCCAATGGCAAAACTGTTCATGATTGTTCTGTCAAAACCGTATTCTGGATATATTGTTGCATACGCGAGCTGGATATTTGCAGCTGTTGACTGTGCCTGTTCCAAAGTTTTGTTCATTTCTTTGGTAAGAGTTTTTGACTGATTTTCGATTTCGCTGGCAAAATAAGAAACAATTCCGCTCGAAAGCCGATTGTTTACTACAAAGACTACGATGGTTGCGTAAAGGACAACCCCGATTGCAAGCAGGACTGTGATAAATTTTGCAGCAGATTTTTGTTTTGTTGTGTTTTTCATAATAGAAAGCCTCATCAGAATATTATAACTTGTCTAAGCTTTATTCGCAAAGTCAAACTGAGTTCTTTTTTTTTATTTGTGAAATTTATCGACTTACAACATTTAATTATTGACTTTTGCTTTTTTTGCAAAAAAAGTAGTTTTTTTATGCTTCTATTTGCAATTATTCAATGTGCTGATATATAATTACAGAATGTATTTTAGGCAAATGCTTGAACCGCCTCCTGCGCTTGTAAAAAATGGACACGCGCTTTTCGGAACTTTTGCGGGGCATGTTTCTCAACTAGACATTCGTGGATTGCACTCGCCGTTCGGTGGAGTTCCTCTTCCTGTATTCATTTCAAATTTCCGTATAAAAAGCTCACTTCTTTTTAATTTTAATGCCGGGTCTTATCAGGGACTGATCAGTTTTTTTGACAATAAAATGTTTGGTCTTGTAGAAATTGACTTATGGAATAAAGAAAACGGTCGCAAATATGTTTACAGAAATTTGATGGGGCCAAGACACCGTTTTATTCCTCATAATCTTGAACAGGGATTTTGCGCAAGTTTTAATCCGCGGCGTTATGTACGGATCAGCTGGGATCACAAACGCGATAGAATTTCGATAATATTCAACCTAAAGGGAACTTCTGGAAGTCCTTCTGTCCAGGCGGCTTTGACCGGGCATTTTTCTGACCCTGCCTCTAACGAGGTTACTCAGTGCGTTCCTTTAAAATCCAGGCGGCGCTGCTGTGCAACTTATGTAACTTCGCAAAAATTGCGTGGAACTCTTACAATCGGCAAGACAAAAAAATCTGCCGGACAGGTTATAAATGTAGAAAACGAAACTTCTGTTTTTTCGATAAAACGCGCGTATTACGGTTACAGAACTCAGGAACAAAAAATTTTTGCTTCCGGAGATTTTAAGGGAAGAAGCATTTCTTTTGTGTTGAATAATTCTTTGGATTCTGTTTCTCTTCAGGAAGCTGTAAATCAGAATGTCTTGATGGTCGATGGAAACTGCACGACGCTTCCGCCTGTAAAAATGACACAGCCTTTTGGCGTAAACAAAAAGTGGATAATTCAAGACACTGAAAACATGGTGGACTTGACTTTTGTTCCTGTTTCTAGAATTTACCGGGAACTGAGCCTTTTTGCTTTTAAAATCGTAGTTTTAAACCTTTATGGAAAGTTTGAAGGTGTTTTTAAGACAAAAGACGGAGAAGATATAACTGTAAGCGGTTTTGGCGGACTCGCCAGAGAGCAGTTGTTGAGGGTTTGAAAATGAGCGATGAGTTTGGTCAGAAAAAAGTCGAACAGGCTTGGGAGCCTGGAACACTCGATGCTACAAGAAGAGCAATCGGTCCAATCGACAAGGAAGAAGCCGTCAGAATGACAAAACTTCTTGGCGGCGAAATTTTGCAGGAAAAATCGGCACCAATTGATTATTCTGCATTTCCTCAAAAAGAAAGGCATTATTCGCACAGGGCAAATGGACGTTCGGCGGCGGATGTCGCTTCTTTGTCGGCAAATAATTCCCAGACAAAAAATTCAAATTCATCTTCAGAACAAAAAAAAGGCGACAAATACGGATATGTTCCAAAAACGGCCCGAAAAAGAGAAGAAAACGGACTTCCAGAAATTGCTTCAAAAGAGCGCAGCTTAATGGACAGACTGATGATGAGCGAAGATTACAAGATCAAGCCGAATTTTGGAATCTTTAACTTTGTCCGCTATCTTAAAAAAAACGGAACGGAACTTCTGCGTCCAGGCTACATTTCTTACGACTTGCAGAATCATCTTGACCACTACCAAAGTTTTATGACGACAGTAAAATCTTTAATTCAAATATGCCCGGAAACTTATAAGTCAAAAATTGTCAGCAGTCAGGATGCAAAATTCAAGTTTTTGAGGACTGTCGGCGGCTGGACAATGAAAAATTTAAAGATTTTGGCGCTCGACGTTCAGGAACATCCGGAAGAAGTTACAGTTGCAATGATGCAGCCGATTGTAAAGACAGTTTACAAGGATTTGCTTAAAATTTATTACATTGGCGAAAACGCAATTCCGCGCTTTTTTAAGGAAATTTACAGCGATTTGATGAAATATCCAAATTCGGATCAAAAAAAGCTGATCATGCTTTCTAAGCAGGGAATTACCGAATGGCTTTATGTTTACACCCAGATTATAAAAGGAATGTATCCGCTTTTAATGCGTATGTGCAGTCCGAAATTTGAATATTTTCCGGCATTTTTTACAGAGGAAACGGCAAATATTCTTTCTTTTCTAGGAATTTCTAAATTCGACATAATTCTTCCAGAAAAAAAAGAAGATATAAAGGCGGCTCAGCAAAAGGCGGAGCAGGAACGCAGGCAAAAGGAAGAAGAACGTAAAAAAAATAATCCGGAACTTCAGCGCGGAAAGCGTACAGAAATCGTAGATGCTGGAATAAAGCTTCTTGAGAGACTTTTTCCAGATGCCGGATTTTCAAGGCTTGATTCTATGCCGGACTTGTATCCGTATTTTCAGCCGATTTATGAATTCCGTGACGGTTACAATCTTTTAAGTCCGCAAAATCCAATGCAGGTTGTCGTTACGCTTTTGAGGATTATCGAAGATTTGCTTCAAGGCTGCCGAAACATTGTTTTTACGGAAGAAGATGACGGATCTCAGCTCAAGTCAAATAAAAGGACGGACAAACTTTCGGTTGCCCTCAACGAATGGACAGTTTACCGTGAAGAGCTTTTTGAAAAAAAATACTGCGAGCAGCTTTGCGATTTTGTAAACCAGCAGTATTCTCAGAGCGATTTTAAAAATTCACTTTTTGGAAAAAAACTTTTAACTTCGATTTTGTGGCAGACGAAATATAACTTTTTGCCGCATTTTGAATTTGAACAGCTTTTGCTCGAAAAACCTGCAAGCGACGACAAGTATATTCCGCTCTGTCTTCGCACTGATTTTTTGCGCCAGAATTTGACCTCGCTTTCCAAGGAAATTGACAGACAGGCTGGAACAAAAGGTCTTGTTTTAGGAATTTCAAATCCCTGGGAAAAATACGAATTTGATATTCCAAATCCGGTTTCAAAAAGGCTCGATGTGCTTTTAGGCAGAAAATCTCAGGGCGAAAGCGCCGCGACAAATGCTAATTTGATAAAATATGCAATGTGCCTTGTGAGTGTTCTCGATTGGTGGATTAACAATGTTGAAAGTCCTGCATATTCTGGCGGCTCGGAAAATATTTATAGAATTTCTGAAAAAGACGGCGGTCCTGCTTTTAGCGTGCCTGTGCGCGATGACCAAAACAGACTTTTTGCAGAAAGCATAAAAAATCTTCAAAAAACAAGCAAAAACTGAAACAATTGAACCAAAAAAATCAATTCAATATATTTTGTATATGTGGATTTTATTTGCAGTCGGCTCATCTGTTTTTGCAGCCTTAACTTCTATTCTTGCAAAGGTTGGAATTGAAGGTGTAAGTTCAAACCTTGCAACTGCCATAAGAACATTTGTTGTGCTTTTGATGGCATGGGGAATGGTCTTTCTGACGCACTCTCAAGACGGCATTTTTAATATTGGAAAGCGAAGTTGGATTTTTTTGATTTTATCCGGACTTGCAACTGGAGCGTCCTGGCTTTGTTATTACAAGGCTTTGCAAAGTGGGGACGCGTCAAAAGTTGTTCCAATCGACAAGATGAGCACTGTTTTGACTTTAATTCTTGCTTTTGTATTTTTACACGAGCAGTTTACCTTAAAATCGCTGGTCGGCTCGATTCTTCTTGCCGCAGGAACTCTTGTGATGGTTTTGTAGATTTTTTCTTTTTATGAAGAATTTTGAATTGTTAAGATTTTTTGAAACAAAAAAAACAGTCCGGACTGCCATTTTTATGTCAACCTTGGACTGTTTTTTTTATGGTTAGATATTTTCGCTATTTTCGTCAGAATCAGTTTTTTCTGAATCGTCAGGGTTCTCGGTTACGACAGAATCTGGAACAACGGTGATTGGACGGTTTCTCCACTGCAAAAATGCGCTGAAAACGCCTGCAAAGATTAAGAGCGCACCGCAGATTCCCACGATTATGCCTCCTGCCGTTTTTGAAGGAATGATAAAAAGTGCGATCGCAAGAATTACAAGAACTATGGTTTCGATTAAAGACTGTTTTATCATAATGCCGTTGCGGTGAAGTTTTAAAATTCCATAAACTTCAAGTCCTGCAGAAACGAGCAGATATCCGCCAAGCACGTATGCCATAATTTTCCATATGATTGCCGCCGTTACAATAGGCAGAATAACAGCAACTGTTCCTACGACAATGCTTAAAATTCCGCGGATTGTCATCATAAGGCGATAATCCGGATCCAGAACAAGGTTCCTGGTTGCAACCATTATAAAAACGCCGTCAATAACAGAAGCAATCCCAAGCATAATTACTGCAAAGGCAATAAAAGTCTGCGGACTTAGCAGCATTAAAAGTCCGATAACAGCAACTAAAATCGATAATACAAATTTATTTTTATCCATAGTTTAAAATATAATCATACAGTCGGCTTTTAGTCTATAAAAAATCGGATTAAACTAAAAAATGGCATGCTTATTTTAAAAAATAAGCTTTTGATTACAATTTTCTTTATTTTTACTCAATGCGCCTAAAAATTTCTTAAAAAATTAGAAAAAAAATGCTTTTGTGTGCTTGACACAAATATTTAAAAAATATATCTTAATAGAGCATCAACTGGAGCGATGGCCGAGCGGTCGAAGGCGGCGGTCTTGAAAACCGTTATACAGCAATGTATCGGGGGTTCGAATCCCTCTCGCTCCGTTTCTTTTGATGACGCCTGGAGGCGTGGTAGAGCGGTAATACAACGGATTGCTAATCCGTCAGTTCCTTACGGGCTGGGCAGGTTCAACTCCTGTCGCCTCCGAGAAACGAACGCTTCCTTCAAAGTGTTGTTAAACTGTTTGAGATTGTAGCTCAGTTGGATTAGAGCGCCACCCTGCGGAGGTGGAGGTCGCACGTTCGAATCGTGTCAGTCTCACGAAAATTGCACCGGTCAAAAGACCGGTTTTTTTATGCCTGTCTTTGTTTTTTTTTCAGTTTTTTATTCAATCAATTCAGAAAATTCGCGATAAATAAAATGTTCTTTGCTTGATATTTTTTTATTTTTTCTTGAAAAACTTTTTTCATTTCGCTAATATTTCCTGCATAAATTTATTTAATTTGGCAAAGAAGCCGTAAGAATCTTGTAAGGAGCAGTTATTCTGCTTGTTACAGCATTTTTACGGCTTTTTTTATGGGTAAAAAAATGATGGTTGAAAAAATTTTGAATCAACTGAAAGGAACAAACGAAGCGGAAATTATTTTGCAGATGGAAAATGCTTACAGTAAGATTGCCAGCGAACAGAATAAATGGTACGAAAAATCTTCTTTTACCTGTACGAGCGGTTGCGGTGAGTGCTGCCGGAATTTTGAGCCGGATTTGCTTGAATGTGAAGTTCTGTACATGGCGGCCTGGCTTATGGAAAATCTGCCGGAAATTGTAAATAAAATTGCAGAGGGAAATTTTCCGTTTGAAAAAAACAAGGGCTGTCCGTTTTGGAATGAACATAATTCATATCATTGTACGATTTACGGTGGCCGTTCCTGCATTTGTCGTCTGTTTGGCGGTTGTGGAAGCCGCTCTAAAAACGGCAAGGTTATGTTTAAACCGTGCAAATTTTACCCGACAGAAAAACTGTCTCAGTTTAAAAAGCCTCTTGCGCATAAAAATTATATGCAGGAAGAAATTTTGAATATTTTTGGAACTGTTCCTCCTGTTATGAGCGATTTAATGGAAGAAGTTGAGAATTTAAATCCGCAGGTTAAACGTACAAAACTGATTCGCGACAGTCTTCCCGAAACCGTCCGCCGTCTAAAATGGATTATTTCGATGAACGGTCAGGCTCAGTGACGGTTTTTTGTTTTTTTTAATTTGAATTCAATTCATTTTTGTTTCTTCTCTTAATTATACGTTTTAAGTTTGAGACCGCTTCTTTTTCTATTTTCAAAAGCAGTTATTTTTTATATCCTATATACAGTTGTTTAGAAAAAATATATGGAGTTTTTATGGAAAAAAAGGAAGGAATTCTGGTTTTTAACGAATTTGACGGAAAATTTGCGATTGCCAAGGACGAACAGAGTTTTCCTTTTACAAACATTGAATTTGGCGACAACTTTGAAGTAAAGATTGGCGATGAATGGGTTTTGACAAGTTTGCAAATTTCAAACGACGAAAAAGGTAATCTGGTCTTTAAGCTTAAAGGAATAGATTACGAAGGCGACTTAACAGGTTTTGATGCCAGAATATAACATCACATTTTTTAGGTTTTATTAAATTTTTAACTATGACACTTTTAAATTCTTCTAATTCTCTCAAAAAAAATCACCTTAAGGGTTTTTATAAAATTCTCTTTTCAATCGCAATTCCGATTATTTTGCAGAACCTTTTGCAGACTTTCGTCAATATGATGGATACTGTAATGGTCGGACGGCTTGGTTCTGTCGAAATTGCTGCTGTTGGACTTGGAAACCAGATTTTCTTTATTTTGAATATGGTTGTTTTTGGCGTTTCTTCCGGCTGCTCAATCTTTATTTCGCAGTTTTGGGGACAGGAAGATTTTAAAGGAATCCGCAAGACTTTTGGAATTATGCTGATTGTCTGCGTTTTCGTTTCGCTGGCTTTTACCGTTGCTGGAATTTTTAAGCCTGAATTTTTAATCGGGCTTTACACAAGAGATTCTGTTGTTATTCAAAAAGCTTCTGAATATCTTAGAATTGTTGCCCTGAGTTATCCGCTTATGGCTGTCTCGTTTGCCTGCCAAATGGCGTACCGCAGCACAGAGCATGTAATCTTGCCAATGACGACAACCGCGATTTCTTTTGTTTTGAATGTTGCCGGAAACGCGATTTTTATTTTTGGTGTTGAAAGCCTTGGTATTCCTCAGATGGGAGTTGCCGGCGCTGCTCTTGCAACTTTGCTTTCCAGAACTGTTGAATTTTTTATTACGGTTTTTTATGGCCGCATAAAGAAATTTGAGGCGATTGGTTCTTTTAAGGAAATGACTTCGTTTACAAAAGGTTTTCTGCTTAAACTTTTAAAAGTCGGCTTGCCTGTAATTTTTAGCGAGACTTTGTGGGGACTTGGAATTTCCACTCAGAATTCAATTTTTGCTCATACTGGAACAGATTCTTTTGCGGCGTTCAGCATTACAAACACGATTAGCCAGTTAACCTGGGTTGTTTTTATTGGAATGGGAAATGCCGCGGCGATTATTCTCGGTAAGAAAATCGGTGCCGGCGAAAAAGAAAGCGTGATCGCCTTTACGCACAGATTTTGTTGGTTCTTCCCGATTTTGGGATTTGTAATCGGACTTTTTTTAATTCCGCTGAGCTATTTAATTCCATTTATCTTTAACGTTGATGCGCATATTGTAAAAATTGCACAATCCATGCTCTTTGCCCTCGTATTTTTGTATCCGTGGCGGGCTTTTAATATGCTTTTAATTGTCGGAATCTGCCGTTCTGGCGGAGATACGATTTTTGGAACCTTGATTGATAATGGCTGGATGTGGGCTTTTGCTATTCCTCTCGGTTATATTGCTTCGTTTAAGCTTGGACTGCAACCTTACCAGATTTTGCTTTGTTTGGAAACCGAACAGATTTTAAAAACTGTCTGCGGAATCTGGAGAATAAAATCCGGTAAATGGCTGCATAAAATTACCGACTAGTTTAGAAATTTCCGCCGTTCCAGCCCCAGTTTTTGTAGCCGCTGTAGGTGATGTAGATTTTGTCGCCGGGAATTCCGAGTTCTTTTTCAAAAATTTCGCAAATTTTGCCGCTCATTTTTGAACTTGACTGCGAATCTACATCGCCCAAAACTTCGACAGAAATAAAAGCGCCTTTTTCGAGTTTTTTTCCGCCAAAATAAAGGTCATAATTGTCTTCAAAACCGAGCATAAGGTAGCTTTCTGGTTTTCCGAGAATTGCAACGGCTTTTCCGAGCTCTGCTTTTAAAATGTCGCGTTTTTCCTGTGGAAGAGAAACTGTCACTTTTGAATTTATCATTGGCATAAAATGCACCTCCAGTTTTTTGTTAGTACGCACATTGTATTTTAATTTTTGGCGAAAAATCAACTGAATATGTTATAATGTGAATGCTTATGCGGATTTTGCATGGCGATTTTTATTTTTAAGAGGAAAATTTATGGTTGATTATGCTGAAGGTTCTGGAAAACAGTACCATACAGGCGTCGGACCTGAAGATATTGGAAAATATGTGATTTTGCCGGGCGATCCTAAGCGGTGTGCAAAGATTGCCTCTCATTTTGACAATCCTCGTCTTGTTGCGGATGTGCGCGAATACACGACTTATACAGGAACACTCGAAGGCGTAAAGGTAAGCGTTACTTCGACAGGAATTGGCGGCCCTTCTGCGGCTATTGCAATTGAAGAACTTTCAAAATGCGGGGCGCATACTTTTTTAAGAACCGGCACTTGCGGTGGAATGCAGGAAAATGTTTTGAGCGGCGACATTGTGATTGCAACTGGAGCAATAAGAATGGAAGGCACAAGCCGCGAATTTGCTCCGATTGAGTATCCGGCAGTTCCGGACATTGAATGTGTAAATGCTCTGATTAAGGCTGCAAAGGACAAAAATATTTCTTATCACGCAGGTGTTGTTCAGTGCAAGGATTCGTTTTTTGGGCAGCATGAGCCGGAAGTTATGCCTGTAAGCTATGAACTTGAAAATAAATGGCAAGCCTGGCTTAGAATGGGCTGTCTTGCAAGCGAAATGGAAAGCGCCGCTCTTTTTATTGCAGGAAGTTTTTTGCGGGTAAGGGTTGGTTCGTGTTTTTTGGTTGTTGCAAATCAGGAAAGGGCAAAAAAAGGACTTCCAAATCCGCAGGTTCACGATACAGAGCTTTCTGTAAGAGTTGCTGTTGAAGGATTACGGAATCTTATAAAAGAAGATTTGAAAAAAAACGGAAAAATAAATGGCAGAACGGCTGGATAAACTTCATTTGGACGGATATTCAATTCTGCAGGATAAAAAAAAGTTCTGTTATGGAATTGATGCCGTTCTTTTGGCGGATTTTGCCTTAAAAAATACTAAAAACAGAATTAAGAGTTTTGAGGCGAATAAGGATTTTTTGTTTGTTGACCTTGGAACTGGAAACGGAATAATTCCAATTCTTCTTGCCGCAAAAACCGGGCCACGTGTAAAAATTCAGGGAATTGAAATTCAGGCGGAAATTGCAGAAATGGCTTGCCGTTCTGTAAAAATAAATTCGCTTGAAGAACGGATTGAAATTTTGGAAGGTGATATAAAAAAAATTCCTCAAAACTTAAAAGGCGGATTTGCGCAGGCAGTCGTTTCTAATCCGCCGTATATGGTCGTTTCGCAGGGGCGGCAAAGTGATAATTTTGCAAAAATGGCTGCCCGCCAGGAAATTTTGTGTTGTCTTGAAGATGTTGTTCGTGCCGCGGATTTTTTGCTTGAAGACGGCGGAAGCTTTTTTATGATTCATCGTGCCGGAAGACTGAACGACATTTTTTTTGCGCTTGAAAAGTCCGGATTTAAAAATATTTTTTGGCAGAACGTAAAACCTTTTAAGAAAAAGGACGCGACAATGGTTTTGATTATGGCAAAAAAAAATCTGGCGCAAAAAAACAAAACTGAAATTTCTGAAGGTGATGAAAAAGTTCAGCTTGAAGATTTGATTATTTATGACGAGGAAGGAAAATATACTCAAAAAATTCTGGAAATTTACGGCCGAAGCTCTTAAAAACGCAATTAAAAAATGATATTTTGTTGATTTTGGAGTTTTCCGTAAAAACTTTATAAAATTCTGTCAAAAAAATGAAAAATAAACGCAAAATTAGCGAAAAAAAATAAATTATGATTTATAATAAATCTGTTATTTTTCTGGAGTTTTATGTTGGTTAAGAATTTTAAAGACATTTCATTCAGTTCTTTTGAAGCTCTTGTTGATATTTTGAGCGACTGTACAGATTCATTTTTGTTTTTGCTTGATGTAAAAAATAATTCGGTCTTTATTTCTGAGCAGGCCGGCGCAATCTTTGACCTTCCCGGCAAAAAATTTCATCATGCGACCGACATTTTGCTGAGGCTTGTTGCAAAAGAAGACCAAAGTCTTTTTTCAAATGAGCTGGACGAGGTAATTTCTGGAAAAAAAGACAATTTTAATTTAAATTATCGCGCTTTGACAAAAAGTCATAATTCAACCTGGATAAATTTGCGCGGAAAAATAGTCTGCTTTGGCGAAGAAAAAAAATCAATTTTGGTCGGAAGAATTGAAATTATCGACGACATTATTCAGCTTGATGATGTTTCAAAACTGCCTACAGAAGTTCAGCTCAGAAAAGATTTTGATAAAGTTTACAAACAGAAAGAAAAACTCAGCGGATTTATTATGAAAATCGACGTTGACAAAATGGGCGAAATAAATGAGCGGCATGGAACTCGTGTCGGAGATTTTATTCTTTCTATGATTTCTGATTCTGTTAAACGCAGCATAAAAAACTTTGGAGTTGCATACAAAATAAACAGCGATGAATTTATCTGTATGAACCTGAAAGGAGCGACCGCCGTTGATGCGAGTTTGTTCTATCAAAATTTAAAACGCTCCCTTGCCGAAGCTGAGCAACGGATTGATTATGAAGAAGTTTTTACGGTTTCTGCCGGCGCAGTTGCGTTTTTTAAGGACAGCGTGCAGCTTGACGATTTGTTAAAAAAGGCAAATTTTACGGTTTCTGTGGCAAAAGAAAAGGGCGGAAACAACCTTGCCATGTTCAATGCTACAGATTATTCAAAACATCAGCGCGACTTAAAACTTCAGGAAAAACTGCGCCTTGCAATAAAGAATAATTACGAAGGATTTCAGATTTTTTATCAGCCGGTTGTGGACGCAAAAAACATTTATCTGGACAGCGACAAGACAATTACAAACGTGATTGGAGCCGAAGGACTGATGCGCTATTCCTGTCCTGAATTCGGTGTTGTTTCGCCAGAAGAGTTTATTCCGATTCTTGAAAAAACGGGACTTATAATTCCTGTTAGCCGATGGCTTTTTTTAACGGGCTTTAAGCAATGCTACGAATGGAATAAAGTTCAAAAAGATTTCCATTTAAGTTTGAACCTTTCGTATATTCAAGTAAAAAAAAGCGACGTTTTTACAGATGTTCAAATGGCTTTGATGGATTCTGGCGTAAAACCGGAAAATATTACGCTTGAACTGACAGAAAGCGGTTATATGGACGATATTCATGAACTGGAAACTTTGGTTCACAGTTTTAATAAACTCGGATTAAAGGTTGACATTGATGACTTTGGAACCGGGTATTCAAATTTGCGCTATTTGCAGTATCTTAACGCTTATACCCTAAAACTCGACTATTCATTTGTTCATAAGGCGACTGGCGGAGATCAGGGCGACAGTTACGTTATAAAGCACATTACGCAGATGGCGCATGAATTGAACTTGAAAGTTTGTATGGAAGGAATTGAAGTTGCAGAAGATATTGATAAACTAAAAGTTTACGATCCAGATAAATTCCAGGGATTTTATTTTGGACGGCCTTGCACGGCTGATCAGTTCCGGGAAAAATATATTCGCTCGGATGTTCGTTTTGACAGATAAATAAAAACCGGCGGAAAAATAATGGTTTGCGGACTAAAGATAAAAATCTGTCCGCAAACTCTGCATGTTTTTTAGATAAAGTGCTTTAATTCAACGTGTTCAAACTGCCTTGTTTTTACAGCTACAACATAGCTTCCGAAAACAGCGGAAACTGCATCGAAGGCTGCTGCAAAACTGCAAAAAATAGGAGCGGCTGGACGCAAAAGAAGATAACCGGATTCAAAACCGCGGCTGTATATTGTGCAGAGAATTGTAAGCGCTACAAAAGTTCCTCCGGTTGGAAGAGAAGAAAGGACAAAACTTATTGCAAGCGACGCGCCAAAAATCCACAGAATATCAAAAAAAGCGAATCCCAAACTTGAATATGAACGCAAAATCATAACAAAACAGATTGTTGTTACTAAGGCCGAACCTCCGCGTGCAAAAATCGAAAACAGCGGAATTGTAACGTCAGAAGACGGCTGGTGAACTCCAAGACTTTCGCGGGCATGGCGAAGATTTACCTGAAGAGAAAGGTTTGAGTCGCCAGAAAAAAACGCTGTGATTATCGGGGTAATGCAGGCGTAAATTGCGTGATACGGATGCTGGTCGTTGCACAAAAAATAAAGAATAAGCGGATAAATCAATCCTAGCACGAGAACAAAATCGACCAAAAGCATTATAAAAAGCGGAGTATATGTTCCTGAAGCAAAAACCGGGCGTGCAGAAAACATCCACCAGGCAGAAATTGCAATCATGCCGACAGAAAGCCATTCGATAAAAAATGACATAATTGAATAGCAGAGTTTTGCCGCAGAATCCAAAAAGGAGATTACAGGTTTTGAGGCGCTTTGGTCTGTTGTACAGCCGGCTCCTGCAAATCCTGCAAAAATAAAGCAAGGCAGGAGATATGCTCCGTGCAGCAGGGCTTCAAAGCCAGAATACGGAAAAAGCTGCATTGTGAGCGACTTAATGTCGATTGCCGGAAGAGAAGACATTTTTTCACCAGTAATCGGAATTCTAGGAAGTTTTACAATTAAAATGGAAAGAAGACCGAGAAGTGCGAGAATCAGCGTTGTTCCGGAAACTGCGATTATTGTCCATAGCGCTGTTTTTCCGAGGAGTTTTGTGCTCCTTAACTGGAATACGGCGGTTGAAACTCCAAAAAAAAGAAGCGGAAGAAGTGTGTATCTTCCAAATCTGACAGAAAATTCACTCAAAGAAGCAACAACAGACGCTATTGCAGTGTTGTTTGCCGGAAGAATAAAAGCCGCTCCAAGTCCAAGAGCTATTGCAATCAAGTATTTAATCCAAAGTTTCATAATGAATAAAATTATATTAAAAAAATCCGCCCTTTGCCATATATAACCGGTAATGATATAATTACTTTCTATGGACAAGACAATTCTTATTGCTGGAAAAGAAGTTCCGGCCGGAAAAGATTTAGCTTCTTCTGCTGTTTTGCATGGAAGAACTGTTTTTATTACTGCCGAAAGCGATGCGACGGATACAGGTTTGGCGGACGGTTCAAATCCTGTTGCCTGGAACAAAGGCTCTGCTCTTTCTTCGCGTTCCCTTTTAATTTCTGCATCGAACAAAAACGGTCACCTTGATGAAGCTGTCTTGATTTTTGATGAAGAATATTTTGCTCCAAAATTTGGAGTTCCCGGTCCTGCCGAAAGCACACGTGCCTGCGACGAATTGGTTTTGGGCTATCAGTATCTGACTGCGGAACTTTTATTGCGCTTTAACCAACGAAAAATTGCCGGCTTAGAAAAAAATCCCGGAAAAATTGTTTTTGTCTATAAACCGAATGTGAATGAGGCGGATGCCGTAAAAAATCCAAATCTTCGTCTTGAAAACCGGATTCTTTCCAAAACCCTTGTTGCTTCGGCCTCGGCTGCATTTAAGGCCTTTGCTGAAAATTTTGCGGCTTCAGTTTGCGAAGCGGATGACGTTATTCCAGTTTTGGTTGAATGTGATTCTTCTAACGAGCTTTCAAAAAACGACAGTGCTTTTATGGCCTGGCTTTGCGAATATCTTTCTAAAATTGACGACTTAAAAAAAGAGCTTTCTGCAAAACAGAAGGTGAGCTGGATAAAGGCAGGAGCAAAAGTTCCTGGGGGATTTGGAATTTTTAAAAAATAGGGAAGTTCAAAAAGCAACTGCCTGAATTGTCTGGATTTTTTATGAGTGATTTTTTTATTTCTTGCGTGTTTAAAATTATTTTGTCGTTTATTGCAGGCTTTGTTTTTGGTCTGGAACGAAAATTTCGCCAGCAGGTTGTTGGAATGCGCACTTTAATTTTAATCTGCTGTTCTTCGGCCATGCTTTCGATTTTGTCCGAATGGATTGCAATTCAAAGTGGAGCGGCTGACACTGCGCGTATTGCTGCCGGCGTAATCAGCGGAATTGGTTTTTTAGGTGCCGGCGTAATTATGAAAACCGGACTCAACGTAAAAGGTTTGACTTCAGCGGCGGTTATTTGGGCAGATTCGACTATCGGGCTTTGCATTGGAGAAGGGCTTTATATTCCTTCGTTTTTTCTTTTAACAGTTTTTATTCTGTCTCTGGTTTTGCTCGAAAAAATTGAAAAAAGATGGTTTCCTGCAGGACGCTCAAAATCGCTTAATCTTACTTTTAATGTCGGAAAAATGGACATGACGCATTTGCGTAAAGTTGTTATTGAAACAGGTTTTGTGATTAACGATGTGAATATTACGCAGCTGCTCGAAACAGAGCAGACGATTGTCCATTATTCTGTGAGCGCTCCAAAAATCAACGATTATTCAAAATTTATTGACGAATTGAATAAGGTTGCGCCTCTTTTAGAAGTTTCGATTACAGGTTAATAATTGCGGATTAAGTCAATTGCGAATGATTGAATAAACTTTTTTAATCGCCTAGAATAATCTGTTATGCAATTTGATAATCCGTTAATTGTTCAAAGTGACAGAACTCTGCTTCTTGATGTACATGCTCCGCGTGCAGCCGAATGCCGCAATGCGCTGATTCCCTTTGCCGAACTTGAACGCTCTCCCGAACATTTGCATACTTACCGTTTAACTGCGCTTTCTTTGTGGAATGCTTCCGGCGCAGGTTTTAAACCTGAACAGGCGATTGGCGTTCTTAAGGAATTTGCGCGTTACGATGTGCCACAGTCTGTCGAGCAGTGGATTTTGGAAACTGCCGGCCGTTTTGGAAAACTGCGTCTTGTGCAGGGACCGAAAATTGAAGTTCCTTTGACTGCGGCTAACTCTGAAGGCAAAAAAGACTCTAAACAGGTTACGGAAGAATATTTGTATTTGGTGACAGAAAGTTCTCTCGTTTACCGCGAAATTGCCGCCTGTAGCGTTGGAAAAAAAATGCTGACCGAGTGTCAGTATGAAGAGCCTTCCGGAATAAGCGAAGATAAAAAAGTAAAGGTTTCCGAAAACGAAAAACGCAACTGCTTTATGCTGCATTTGACCGACCGTGGAACTGTAAAGCAGGACTTGCTGAGGCTTGGCTGGCCTGTAAAAGACGACGTTCCTCTGGCAGAAGGCGAGCCTTTGGAAGTAAACCTTCGGAAAGTGACTAATTCTGGACGTCCTTTTGAACTTCGCAATTATCAAAAAGAAGCGGCCGCAGCTCTTGTCGGCGACAAAGGTCCTGGAACCGGATTTGGCACCATTGTCCTTCCATGTGGAGCAGGAAAAACAGTTGTCGGTATGACGGTAATGGATTTATTAAAGACCAGCACTCTGATTATTACGACAAATATTTCTGCTGTGCATCAGTGGATTGACGAGCTTGTCGACAAAACCGACCTTCCGCGCGATATGATTGCAGAATATACCGGAGAAAACAAAGTTATAAAGCCTGTTACCGTTGCTACTTATCAGATTTTAACTTGGCGGCCAGAAAAAGACGGTCCGTATCCGCATTTTGCGCTTTTTAGGCAGCGCAATTGGGGACTTATAATTTACGACGAAGTGCACATGCTTCCGGCTCCTGTTTTTCGCGTGACGGCAGAAATTCAGGCGATTCGCCGTGTCGGACTTACTGCGACTTTGGTGCGCGAAGACGGATGCGAGGGAAACGTTTTTAGCCTTGTTGGTCCAAAACGCTACGATGTTCCGTGGAAAGACCTTGAAGCTACGGGCTGGATTGCTTCCGCCGAATGTATTGAATTGCGGCTGGATTTGAGCAGCGACAAAGAGCTTGAATATGCAGTTGCTCCTCTGAGAAAAAAACACCGGATTGCAAGTGAAAATCCTGAAAAATATAAAATCGTCGAAAAACTCGTAAAAGAAAATCCCGAAGACAAAATTCTGGTTATCGGACAGTATCTGGAGCAGCTTGGCGAAATTGCAAAAATGCTGAAAGTGCCTGTCATAACTGGAAAAACTCCGAATGAAGAGCGCGATCAGATTTATGCAAAATTCAGGTCGGGCGAAATTCGGGTCCTGGTTGTTTCAAAAGTTGCAAATTTTGCAATTGATTTGCCGGATGCAAGCATGGCGATTCAGGTGAGCGGAACTTTTGGAAGCCGTCAGGAAGAAGCCCAGCGTCTTGGCAGAATTCTGCGCCCGAAAGAGCGAAAAAGCCGTTTCTTTACGCTGATTACGCGAAACACGGTCGAAGAAGATTTTGGTTCTAATCGTCAGAAATTTCTGGCGGAACAAGGATATGCTTACCGCGTCGTGAGAGTTTCCAATTCAACAGAACTGGTGCTTTCAGATTGCTGTAATTAAAAAATGCGGTTGTTGAGCTGAACGGATTTATGCCGTCAGAAAAATCAAAAAAAAGCCGTAGTTTTTGAGGGGGAATAAAATGATAAAAGTTGATCCTAAGGTGCAGAGAATAATTGACTGGAGAGAAAGTTTTATAACTTTGCCGGATAATCATTTTTTTGAGCTTATTAGAATGTATCTGGGCGAAATTCATTCCCCGTTCAACAAGCAAAAACTCATTGAACAGCTCGGCGCTTTTTTGAGAAAAGAAGAAAACCGCCGCACAATAATCAATCTTCTGTCCGAAAGCGACATTTTAATTCTTGCCGCCGTTTATTATATTCCAAATGCGACAACCGAAAAACTTTCCAATTTTTTTGACAAGACAATCAATTTTGCAAAACTTTACGAGAGACTTTTAAATCTTGAAGAAAGACTCTTAATTTACCGCCATGGCGACAAAAATACGCGCAAAACCCTGATTTCGTTGAATCCTATGCTTGAAGATGAAATTCTTCCGCTTCTCAGCAAAAAAATTCTCTTGCCATTGCCGGTTCTTGAAACCCGGAACGAAGAAGTTCCTTTGTCGCTTACGCCGGAAAAACTTGCCGCCTTTATAAATTTTGTCTGCACAAATCCCGGACTTTGCAAGGCGGACGGAACTATAAAAAAACGCGATTGCGAAAAACTCGAAGAAATATTCGGTTCTGGAACAGCGCCTGTTTTTCAGCATATTTTTACCGCTTTTATAAATCTTTCGCTCGTAAAAGAAAATTTGAACGGTTATGAAATCGACGGTTCAAGACTGAATTCTTTTGCCGTGCTTGACGAAAAACTTCAGTATGCTTATCTGTGTGTCGCGGGAATCGGACGCTTTAGCCGCACTGCTCTTATGAGCCAGGCAAAACTCCTTCTCGAAACAGCAAATTCCTTGCCGGCAACTGGTTTTGCGCGCACCTGCGTTTTGAGAACTGCATTTTTGCTTTTTGAAAAAGACCCTTCTTCATTTTCTTCGTCGGAGCGCGCTTTTGGTGGCGGACGTTTTAATTCGATTTTGGCCCGCGCTCAGGGAGAAGATGAAAATTCTTCGGCAAATTCGATTTTGGAAAATCCTTCTGCGGTTATGGACAGACTCTGCGACAGCGCCGCAATGTTTGGAATTTTGCAGGAATACGGAAAGGACGAAAACGGCGAAACTGTTTTTGTAAAAGGCGGCGTTCTTTTTAAGAAGACTGTTTCTGGAACAGGAATTGGAGCCGAACCTGAGCTTCCTAAGGTTTTAAATATCGATCCGGCCTTTAATGTTACGGTTTTTCCGGGGCTTCCTCTGAAAGAACTTTTACCGCTTATGAGAATAATGGACTTAAAGCAGTTTGATACTGCGGCGGTTTTTGAGATTACTAGAAAATCCATAATGCGCGCTTTGGACAGCGGTTTGGCCGAAAAAGAAATTTTGGAAATTATAAAAAAATTCTGCGCTTATGAACTTCCGGAAAATCTTCTTGTGAGCATTGAGGACTGGAGCAATTCTTATTCTTCTGCAAGCTTGTACAAAGGCTATGTTCTAAAAGTTGATGAAAAAAGCACAGTCCTGGTTCAGAACAACCCTTCGATTTCTCCGAAAATTTCTAAAATCATTGCACCCGGCGCATTTTTGCTGAACGTTGCCTCTGACGAAGAAGCTCAAAACCTGATAAAAGAGAGCGGACTGGACTTTATCGGAAGCATTCAGACGCCAAAGAGCGAATTGTCCGGACCGGCTTTTCCAGTTTTCGAAATAAACAGAACTGCCGGAAGCGCGCTTTTGGGCGGTGGAACAGCACAGCTTAGGAGCGGAGCAATTTCTGAAAGCGAAGAAAGCGACAGTTACGGAGTTATAACTACGGACGAAGAAAGAAAAGAGCATTTTGATATGCTCCGCGGACTTTTGGACAAAATGGCGATTACTCCGGAGCAGAGGGAAGGACTTTTGCTCAGAATAAACAGAAAAATTATTTTGACTCCACAGCAGCTCAATGCAGACAGCGTAAAACTCGAACAAATTGAAGCGAATGGAATGGATTATCAGGGAAAAGTTCATGTTGCGGAAAGCGCAATTACTCAAAATATGATGCTTGAACTTGAATACGACGACAAAAAAATGCCGGACGGACTTGCAATAATTGTTGGAACTCCAGTTTCTGTAGAAAAAAATCCGGTGGACAGCGTTGTTCATCTTGTCGTTGAGCCTGAACACGAAGAGAGAGCTTTTTCTCTTGGACAGGCACGCAACGTAAAGCGGATACGCGGTTCGGTTTTAAGATAAATTGAAAAATTGTCCGTACGGCAAAGTAAACAAAATGCTTTTTCGTGCGGAGTTTTTTTGTTTGACCGGAAAACTTAGCCCGGATCGCCACGGAAAGACCGGACGAGCGGAGCGAAGGAGGACTTGCAGTAAGAGCCGGATAAGACGGAAAATTGCGCTCCAAAATAAAAACTGACAAAATTTCAAAAATCTGTTACTCTATATAAGAACAAAATATTACTTAAAACGGACACAAAAAAATGATTTCTGGAATTTTAATCGAAGGTTTTATTTACGGCATTATGGTTTTGGGCGTTTTTATGACTTTTCGCGTCCTTAACTTTTGCGACATGACGGTTGACGGCTCTTTTCCGATGGGCGCGTGTATTCTTGCTGCCTGCCTTACGCATGGAATTTCGCCTTCCTGCGCGCTTTTGATTGCTTTTTGTGGCGGCGCGGTTGCCGGTCTTTTTACCACTTTGATTTATTCAAAACTGCGGATTCCTGACCTTTTAGCCGGAATTCTGGTTATGACAATGCTTTATTCTGTGAACTTGCGGATTATGTCGAACCACGCAAATGTTTCTTTTTTGCGGCTCAATACAATTTTTAAAAGTCTTTCCGGGGCTTTTCCTGCTGCTGGCGACTGGTCAATCGTGATTTTTATTGCGGTTTTTGTTGCTATCCTTACTTTTTTGCTCAACACTTTTTTTTCGACGGATTTTGGTTTGACGATGGGCGCTTTAGGTTCTAATCCGCAGATGGTGATTAGTCAGGGTGTTGACCCGCGTTTTGTGCGTGCGGTTGGAATTTGTCTTGGAGACGCAATGGCCGCACTTTCTGGAGCGATGTTTGCAATGTATCAGGGGTTTGCCGATGTTGGAAGCGGAACCGGAGTTGTGGTCTCGGGACTTGCTTCTCTTATGCTTGGTGAATTTTTGATTCGTTCAAACAAAATTGGCTGGCAGACTTTCCGTGTAATTCTCGGTTCGATTTTGTACCGCGCTCTTATGTACGTTGCCCGGCGTTATGGAAGCGTTGTTGGACTTGGGCCGAACGACTTAAAACTTATTACCGGACTTTTAATCATCGTCTGCCTGATAATTTCAAGAACGAATATTAGCGCATATTTTAAGGAACATTTAAAAAGGCCTTCTGTAAGCTGAAAATTGGGAAAAACAATAAAGACCAATAAAAACTTTGCCTAAACTTCATTATGGGAGAAAACGATGCTTGAATTAAAAGATATTGGAATTACATTTAATGCGCATACGCCTGACGAAAACAAGGCTTTGTCAGGAATAAATTTAAAAATTAACCGCGGAGATTTTATAACTGTAATTGGTTCAAACGGAGCCGGAAAATCAACTCTCTACAACATAATTGCAGGAACCTTAAAGCCCACTGCCGGAAAAATTTTTCTTGAACAGAACGGTTCTGTCCGCGATATAACAGGTGATCCTGAGTACAAGCGCGCACGCTACATTGGACGCATTTTTCAAAATCCTCTTTTGGGAACAGCCGGAAAAATGAAGCTAGAAGACAATATGGTGATTTCCAGCAAAAAAGGAAACAAAGGCTTAAAAATTTCGCTGAATAACCGTCTTCGCGAGCAGTTCCGCGGACAGCTTAAAGAGCTCAATATGGGACTCGAAAACCGCCTAAACGACAATGTTGACCAGTTTTCTGGCGGCCAAAGGCAGGCTCTTACGCTTTTGATGGCGGTTATGAGCAAGCCGGATTTGCTTTTGCTTGATGAACACACTGCCGCCCTCGACCCGGCAAATGCCGACCTTGTAATGCAACTTACCCTCAAATTTACACGCGAAATGGGACTTACAACGATGATGGTTACTCATAATATGCAGCATGCGCTCGATTACGGAAACCGTCTCATCATGATGCACAAAGGTCAGATAATTCTGGATATAAACGGCGAGCAGAAAAAAAATCTTACGATGGAAGATTTAATCGCCCAGTTTAAAAAAATACAGGTTTCAAACGACGCATTGATGCTTCAGTAAAATAAAAAAAACGGCAAAAATTAAATTCTTCTTGACACAGTGTTTCTATTTATAGTAACATAATGAAGTAATCACTTGTTTTGGAGGAACTTTATGAAACTCGTAAATAAAATTGTTTTTTCTGCAATTGCTGCGGCCTTGCTTTTTGGAACTCTTTCCTGCTCAAAAAAATCAGCAAATTCTGAAAAAAAAGTAAAGATTGGAATTGCAAAAATCGTTCAGCACGTTGCTTTGGATTCTGTTGAACAGGGCATTGTCGATTATTTAAAAGATAACGGAATTGATGCAGAATACGACTTGCAGAATGCAAACGGCGACGTGAATACAGCCGCACAGATTGCGCTCAAATACAAGGACGAAAACGTAGATGTTGCCGTAGGAATTGCAACTCCTGTAGCACTTGCTCTTGCAAATTCAATAAAAGATATTCCTGTTGTATTTGGAACAATTACAGACCCTCTCGGCGCTGGACTTGTAACAACTCTTGACCACGGCGAAGGAAACGTTACCGGCATGAGCGACGCGATTCCGACAGAACAGCACATTGCGCTTTTTAAGGAAATTGCCGGAATCAAGACACTCGGCTATATCTACACATCGAGCGAAGCAAATTCTGTTTCTTCTCTCGAACTCGTAAAAAATGCCTGCCAGAAACTCGGACTTAACCTTGTAACACAGTCAATTACAAATTCAAGCGAAGTAAAACAGGCGGCAGAAACAATCGTAAACCGCGTTGACGGAATTTACCTTACAACCGATAATACCGTTTTTAGCGCTCTTTCAAGCCTTATTCAGGTTTTTGAAAAGGCAAAAAAGCCGATTTTCTCTGGCGACGTGACTGGCGCAATGAACGGCGGATGCGTAATCGCTTCTGGATTTAACTATTACAAGGCTGGTCGTGCAACCGGCGAAATGGTTCTTCAGATTTTGAACGGCAAAAAACCGTCAGAACTCCCAGTCCGCTTTATGACAGAACCAGAAGACTTTGACCTTTTGTTTGACCTGGATTCGGCAAAAAACTGCGGAATCGAAATTCCTAAAAAATATCTCGACACCGCAAGCATGATTTTTGAAAACGGAAAGCTTATCCAAAAATAAAAATCTGCATAAAACTAATTAAGAAGATTTTCTAAAGTCTGGCTTACACCAAGTTCCTGTAAAATTTTGCAGGAACTTTTTTTTGCGCCGGCTTCCTCTTCAAGGCCAGATTTTTTTATTGCGCGGATCATAAGGTTTTTTGGAGTGCCTTCGTCGTCAATAAATTCAATCATCTGCACTTTGTATCCAAAATTTTCCAAAAGTTCGCCACGGACAGCGTCCGTAACAAGTGCGGAAAACCTCTCTTTTATAAGTCCATATTTTAAAAGCGGTTCAAAAACCGAATTTTCGCCGGTCTTATTTTTTTTAAGCTGCAAATTTATTTCGTGCTGGCAACAAGGCACAGAAAGAATCGCGGACGCGCCTTTTTTTATTGCGTAGTTTAAGGCGTAATCTGTCGCAGTGTCGCAGGCGTGCAGGGTGATTATAATGTCCGGTTTTTTGTCTTCGCCAAATTCTGCAATGTCGCCGACCGCAAAACTCAAATTTTTAAGGCCAAGCTCGTCCGAAAGTCTTGAGCAGTATTCAATCACGTCTTTTTTTAAATCCAGCCCGAAAATTCTGCACGGAACTTTTAAAATTTCCGTCAAAAAATACTGAACAGCAAACGTCAGATAACTTTTTCCCGAGCCAAAATCAACAACGCTCAGTTCTCCGCCGCCTTTTTTCGCCAAAACCTCGAGAGCCGCGTCCTTAAAAATTTCCAAAAAACGGTTGATTTGCCGGAATTTGTCGTATTTTGCCGCAATAACCCTGCCTTCCGCCGTCATAATTCCGAGCCGCACCAAAAACGGAACACTTTTTCCTTCCGGCAGAATGTAATTTTTCTTTTTATTACAGAATTTTCCGGTTAAAAGATTTTTGTACGGAATTGGGTGTTCCCCTGCCGGGTCGGGTGTTCCACCGTTGTCATTGCCTTCGGCAACGCCTTTCGGCGCGGTTCCACCCCCTAACGCGTTTTCGTTTTTTAGTTTTTTTACAAGACGGGTAACTTCGCCTTTTTTGTTTGCAAGAACCGTAATTTCTTCGGTTTCTGTGCGTTCAACGCAGTTTTTAAAATTTGCAGGAACGTTTTTTTTGATAAATTCTGCAACTTCCACGGCGCTCATTTTTTTATGGAAAACCTGGGTTTTTGTGTAAAATTCGGCAAGATAAAGTTTTTGTTCTAGGTTTGAAGAAACAGAAAGTTTGATTTTTACCCGGATATAAGAGCTTTCCGGGTTGTCATTTGTTTTTTTTGCAGGTTTAGAAAGTGTTGCGGATAAAAGCATAGATTGTATTTTATCCAAAATGCGTCAGCGATGATAGCAGCGCGAAGCGTTCCTGAGTGTGTAGAACTCAGGAATGGAGGCGAAAGCCGGAACTGCGGCCGTAGCGACCCGCAAAGCGGGGGACGCCCGGATTTTTGAGAAACAAAAAATGTTTCTCAAAGGACTGTATTTTTAATGTTGTTTTGCGGTATAGTATTTATATGGGAAAAATTATTGTTTTTGTTAATCAGAAGGGTGGCGTTGGCAAAACGACTTCTGCCATAAACATTGGAGCGTATATTGCAAAGGCAGGAAAAAAAGTTCTGCTTGTTGATTTTGACTCTCAGGGAAATATGTCCAGTGGTGTCGGCGCAAAAAAAGACAAACCTACGATTTACGAACTTCTTGCCGGCCAGTGCTCTTGCGAGCAGGCTGTAAAAAATACTCCGGTTGAAAATCTTGACGCAATCACCGCAGATACCGACCTTTCTGGTGCTGCAATCGAACTTGTTGATGAAGAAAACCGTGAATTTTTCTTAAAAAAGGCGCTTGAGCCGCTTAGAGAAAAATACGACTTTATTCTTATTGACTGTCCTCCATCGCTCGGAATTTTAACTCTTAACGGACTTGCTGCCGCAGATTCTGTAATTGTTCCTATGCAGTGCGAATATTTTGCTCTCGAAGGAATTACTCTTTTGCTTCAGACTGTAAAAAAAGTTCAAAAATCAATAAATCCAAAACTTATAATCGGCGGAATTTTCTTTACTATGTACGACAGCCGTACCCGTCTTGCTCAGGATGTTGTGCGTCAGGTTCAGGCTTATTTTAAGGATGTTGTTTTTAATACGATTATTCCCCGAAATATCCGTCTTTCGGAAGCTCCTTCTCACGGAGTGCCAATCTGCCTTACGACCCGAGTTGTGTCGGTGCAAAAAGTTATGAAAAACTTGCTGGGGAGGTAATCCGCCGTGGCTAAAAAATTTGGGCTTGGAAACGGTCTTGATTCTCTTCTAGGCTCTTCTGCAAAAGAGGACGAACCGGCAAAAACAGAGAATTCTTTTCAATCTGTAAAGACAAATCTGCCTGCCGGAATTGAACAGGACGAATTTGGAAAACTTTGGATTAACCCGGAACTTTTGCGCCCAAATCCTTATCAGCCGCGTCAGGAATTTGATCCTGAGCAGTTAAAAGAACTTTCGGATTCGATTAAAGAAAACGGCGTAATTCAGCCAGTCACGATTGAAGATGCAAAGGACGGTACTTTTTATATTATTGCCGGTGAACGTCGTACCCGCGCTTCCCGCCTTGCTGGACTTGAAAAAATCCCTGTTCAGCTTTCTGCATTCAGCGATCAGAAAAAACTCGAAGTTGCGCTTATCGAAAATATCCAGCGTGCAGATTTAAATCCTGTCGAAGAAGCCAGGGCTTATTACAAGCTTATGGAACTCGGCGGACTCAAGCAGGAAGAGGTTGCCCAGAAAGTCGGCAAAAATCGCGCCACTGTTGCAAACGCAATCCGCCTCCTAAAACTTCCGGAAGACATTCAGAATGCGCTTGTTGGCGGACAGATTACCGCTGGACACGCCCGTGCCCTTTTAATGGTAAAGGACAAAATGAATATGCACATTTTGTTCGGAAAAATCGTAGGCCAGGGACTTTCTGTTCATCAGACGGAAGTTATGGCATCGGAAATCAATAATCCTCAGCCAAAGATTAAGAAAAACGATGGCGCAAAAAGTTTGACGCGCGATCCGGATCTAATCGACGTCGAAACTCAGCTTATCCAGAAACTTGGAACTAAAGTTCAGATTAAGGGTTCGTACGAAAAAGGCTCAATCGAGATTTCGTATTTTAGCAAGGACGATTTTAACCGCTTGTTTGACTTTATAAACCGCTAGATTCGGGCTTTTTTTCTATTTTATTTGTTCAAAAACGCTTCCCAGACCTTGATGAATGACTAAATTTGCCATTTCGTCGGCTTGAGTTTGGGTTTTGTTTATCATTGCAAGATTTTTTCCGGTAAAATAGCGGATAAAGCCTGCTGCCGGATAAACGACGAGGGAAGTTCCTCCGATTATGAGCATATCCGCATTTTTTATTGCCTGAATTGCTCCTTCAACAACATTGTCGTTCAGGCCTTCTTCGTAAAGAACAACGTCCGGTTTTACAAGTCCATTGCATTCTGTGCAGTGCGGAAGGCTGTCCGGAGAATTTTGGCTTTCGAGAATAAAATTTTCGTCGTAAAATTTGCCGCATTTCATGCAAAAATTGCGCAAAGTGCTTCCGTGCAGTTCAAAAACTTTTTTGCTTCCTGCTTTTTGGTGCAAACCGTCAATGTTTTGTGTAACGATTGCGGAAAGTTTTCCTTTTTTTTCAAATTCTGCAAGCTTAAAATGCGTAATATTTGGTTTTGCGTTTTTTATAATCAATTTTTCGCGATAAAATCTGTAAAATTCTTTTGGATTGGCGTCAAAAAAACTTCTTGAAATTATTGTTTCCGGCGGATACTTCCATTTTTGCTGGTAAAGACCGTCCTGGCTCCTAAAATCCGGAATTCCGCTCTCTGTGCTTACGCCAGCGCCTCCAAAAAATACAATCCGTGAACTTTCATCAATCATTTTTTGAAGTTGTTCAATTTTTTCGTCCATGTCTGCCGCCTCTTTTTGTTTTATTTTGACTGCTGTTTTAATCAGCCGGATGTGAATAGAGTCTTTTATCAATTATATATTTTTATATTCAATTTTGCATAAAAAATGAACTGTTTCTAAATTTTACAAGTTTTATAATTTGTAAAGTTATAAAGTCAATGTTTTTGGTAAAAATAAACAAAAATATTAAAAAAAATATTTGAGAATTGAACAAAATGTCGAATTTCTCCATAATTGTTATAATATTTTATAATATGCCGATAAATATAATCGAGAAAATATTTATTTCCAGAAATTTGCGCTTATAAGTTTTTTGTTATACTATTAGGAAATAATAAAAAAGTGTTATATAAGGGGACGAGCATGAAAAAAAGTGTGTTTTTCTTTTCTGTTTTAATTGTCTGTGGATTATCTGTTTTTGCACGTGGCAAGCGCGATATTGATGAGCGTGACGTTGCCCAAATGGACAGTTGGCAGGAAGAATTTGATATTAGCGGCAAAAAAGAAGGCAAGTACAATGCCATGGTTACCGTAAAGGATAAAGGCGGTAATGAGATTGTCGGCGGACCTTATAATATTTTTATTGATCCTGATTCGGATTATCCTGTTTCTGGTATAACAAACCCGATTAAAAATATGCGTGTTCCGGGCAACTTGAATATTGTCGGAACCTGTATTGATGATGACGGAGTTGACGAAGTTTGGATTAGCCTTGACGGAGCAGAACCTGTAAAGGCTAAAGGAAAAGAATTCTGGTCGTATTATCTTGATACTACGGAACTTTCGGAAGGCCCTCATACAATCGAAGTTTATGGAATTGATATAAACGGACTTTCTTCTGCGGCAAAACCTTCAAAAAATGCAAAGGTAACCTGGAACCTTGATCGCAGGCTTCCTGTTACAGAAGTTACAAATCTTGCGCTTGGAACTCTTGTTTCTGGCAAAATCACTCTCAAAGGAACAGTTTCTGACGGAAACGGCATAAAGGCTCTTTCATATTCACTTGACGGAAGAAAAACCTTTAGCGAAGTAAAAATCCATGAAGACAAAAAAACTGGAATTTGCACTTTTGAGCTTCCAATCAACACAAAAGAATCTCCGGACGGAGCGGCAGTCTGCTGGTTTAAGGCAACGGACAAAATGGGTTCTGTCGGATATAATTCATTCCTTTATTTTATCGACAATACAAAACCAGACGTAAAAATTGTTTCTCCTGCTGACGGCGAAGTTATGAACGGCCGTTTTGGAGTTGCAGGTTATGCAAAAGACACAATCGGCGTTCAGAAACTTACATGGGCTTGCGGCGAAAAATCCGGCGAATTTGAACTTACTCCAGGAAACCCATACTGGTATCACGAAATAGACACAATCGGTCTTAATACAAAAAAAATTGAATTTTTGGTGACGGCTTTGGACACTGCCGGAAACGAAGTGACTGTTAAAAAGGCAATTCCAATCGACCAGGAACTTGATAAGCCTGTCGTAACGATTGAATATCCTGCAAAGGACGGAATTGTCGAAGGAGAGGCCGGAACTTTGTTCTTGCGAGGAATTGCGGCGGACGATGACGGAGTTGCGTCTGTTGAATACAGGCTCGACGATGGAGAAACAAAAACTCTCGAAACTCATGGCGTTTTCTATGTTCCTCTCAGCGAAGAAAATGACCTTTCGGCAGGAAAACACAGCGTAACGGTAATTGCAACCGACATTCACGGTGTGCGCGGAAATCCTGTAACTTCAACCTTTGTTTCTATGGGAAAAGTTCCAGCGATTGAAGATGGAAAAATCAATTCAAGCCTCGGAAGCGAACCTGTGTTCACAGGAGTGACAGTTCATCCTGAGTCTAATCCAAAATACGAAACTACAGTTTTGAGCGACTGCGGAATTTCTTCGGTTGCATGGCAGTTAAACTGGGGCGACAACGGAAGCAAGACCGGAGAAGTTGCCCTCAAAGGCGGAGAAAAATCAGTTCCTGTAAGCATTGCGCTTGGCGGCGATGATGTTGCTTATGGAGCGGTAAATCTTAAAATTACGGCGATCGATATTTATAATCGCGTATCTCAGAAAATTGAACTTGTAAAACTTTTGGATCTTACTCAGATAAATGTCGAAAAACCGGCAGTTGTTTTTGAGGACAGCCGCATAAGCGAAAATGGCGACATTACAAACGACATTGAACATCCTGTTTCCGGATATTTTGCCGGCGGAAAAATAAAAAGCGCTTCTATTGTTCCTGCAACTCCTTTTGCAAAAATTGAGTACGATGAATTTACGATAAAATTGACTGCAACTGACGCTCTCGGAACTTCATCTCCTGTAAAAGTACGTGTAATTTCTCAGGACAATGTTGCTTACGAAAGCCGCGAATTGATCTTCCATTCGGATTCTCCAGCGCCAAAAGTTGCCGTTGACAAAACTGAAGAAAATCTTGAACAGCAGTTTGACGAAGACGGAAACCCGATAAAAGAACGTTCAAAGATAAAAATTTCTGGAGCAGTTTCTTCAGAAACTCCTCTTACTTCTCTAAAATACCGGATTATAACAGTTCCTGCTGTTTTTGACTTAAAAACTCCTTCGCTGGTGACAGGAGCAGGTTCTCCTTCGTTCGGACAATTTGCAGAACTTCCTGCAAAAACAGGCGGATTTGAGTTCGAAATTGATGCTGCTGAGCTCAGAAAGGGAATTTCTGTAGTCGAAATTGTAGCAAACAACGGAAAAACGGCGGCAGATTCTGTAAAAATCAGAAATCTTCCGGAATTGCCTTCAAAAACAGCCGACGGCAAAAAAATCACTCCGGCAAAACCTGTTTATTCGTGGATTGATGCGGAAGACGTTTACTATGTAATTACTTCTCAGACTACTTCTTCAAATTTTAGCGGAACATTCTTCCGTTCAGAAATGGCTGCCGGTTCTCCAGAACTTTCGGTAAAAGCAAGCGACGGAAAAGTTATTTCAAAATACACGACAAAAAAAGCAGGTTCTGCAAAAGTGTTTATTTCGGAAATTGACGGAAAAACTTACGCAAGCGGAATGAGAATTGCACTTCCCCGCGGAAATTCTAATTCTCCAAAAAACGCATGTGTGAGCATTGTTTCCGACTTCCCTGTAACTTCTGTAAACTGGGCTATTTCTGGAGAAAAACTTCCTGGCGGTGACGAAAAACAAAGCGGAAAAGTTGATGCAAAACAAATCCGCCAAATTGATTCAACTCATTACGAAGCAAATATTCCTTTGAATAATCTTCCTTCAAGACTTACTTCTCTTGAAATAACGGCAGAAACTGCTGGCGGAAATGCTTTTTATAAGGGAACTGTCGGAATTGTGCGCGAAAGGGATTCTTCTCTTGTGGACAACAAAAATAGAATTTACTGGGCGCCGACAGAAAAAACTCCGTTTGACACTGCAAATTCCCGCTATGTATTAAAAACCGGCGAAAAATTTGGAGCATTTGCAAACGTTTTGGGCCCTGTATCGGCGACTCTTTCAACTTATCAAAACGGACTTACTGTTCAGGCGGACGGAAATTTTGCATACATTATTGCAGAAAAAGAAGGAATTTATAAAAATGTCGGCCTTAAAGTGACTGATAGTCAGGGCGTAACATATAATTCAACTGTGATAGAACTTTTAGTTGATGATTCTGCTCCAGCAGTAGAAATTGTTGCTCCTGAGCTGCAAAAGTGGATTCAAAAAAACACAATGCTTACTGTAAAAGCCGGCGATTTAAATGGAATTGAAAGCGTTGAATATTCGGTAGACGGCAGTCGAAACTGGAATCCTTGCAAAGGAAACGGAAGCGGAACTTATGTTGCCGTGCTCAATCTTGAATCATTTGAAGACGGAATTATTCCTGTTGACGTGTTTGTAAAAGACATTGCAGGAAAAATTTCTTATGCTCAGACAGTAATTCAAAAAGATACTCAGGCTCCGCAGGTTCAGGTTGTTGTTCCTTGCGAAGATGATGTTGTAAACGGCGAAAATCTTATCGCATTTATTGTAAAGGACAGCGGACACTTTAGCCGTGCAGAATATGTTGCGCCTAAAAACGGAAATGCCGCTTCTGCGCCAGTTGAACTTCCTCTTGGACCTATGGTTGTTACTCATATTGGAACAGCGGATAAGCAGATTAGCGATTTGATGTCATTCAATTTTTATGATGAAACAGGAAATGTCGAAACGCTCCGCCGCTGGGACTTTATAATTGACCAGAAATCGGATCTTCCAATTGCAGAAGTTCATATGCCGGAAGAAGATGCCGTAATAACGACAGACTTTGTTGTTTCTGGCGTTGTAGTTGATGACGATGGACCTTCAAAAGTTTATTACAAAATCGACAACGGTGAATACAAGCTTGTTTCTGAAGAATATGGTACAAGTTTTTCAATCGACGTTCCTCTTTCAACGATGAAAGACAACGAACACTCGGTTACTGTTTACGCAGAAGACTTGAATGGTGTAAAAGGACCGGAATTTGTCCGCAACTTTAAAATTTCTCTTGAAGAACCAAAGGGCGCGGTTATAACTCCTCCGATTGACAATACAGTCCGCGGCTGGGTAAAGCTTACAGGAAAAGCAACTGATAAAAACGGTATAAGCAAGGTTTATATTTCTGTAGACAACGGAAATACTTATAACGAGGCGACTGGAAATTTTGCCCACGAAAATGAAGTTTCTGACTGGTCTTACGAATTCGACACAAGAGTCGTAGAAGACGGAACTCATGTTGTATTTATGAAAGTTGTTGACTGGTTTGGAATCGAAGGCCTTTATTCATCTTTGATAAACATTGACAACACCGCTCCGAGCATTGACCTTGAATTGCCGCTTGACGATTCAAAAACAACAAAAATGCTGTTCTTCTCTGGCCAGACAACGGATAATATTGGACTTAAAAAACTTTATATTACGATTCGTTCTCTTGAAGGCAAAACTGTAAGCCAAAAACTTGCAAACATCAACTTGACTCCTGGAGAAATCATTACAGAATCAATAGATTTGTCTTCTCTCGACAACGGTTTTTACAATGTTGAATTGACAGGAATGGACGCGGCAGACAACATTACCCGCGTTTCAAGAAACGTTCAGCTGGACAAACGCGCCGCAATGGCAAAGGTTGATCTTTTGTATCCGCTCAATGGAGAATTTGTAAAAGGCGTATTCAATATTTATGGAACGGCAGTAAGCGAAATCAACATTGAAAGCCTTGAACTTTTGGTTGACGGAGAAAAAACGGCAGAAACAACACTGAGCGAAAGCGGATATTATAAATTTAATCTTTCGCCGGAAATGCTCACAGACGGACAGCACAAAATTCAGGTTAAGGCAAATCTTGCAAATGTAAGCACAATTATGTCTAACGAGCAGTTTATAAATTACAGTTCTGTTGGTCCTTGGGTTACAATCGACAATTTTACTTACGGAGATTTTGCAATCGAAAGACCGTACATTGTTGGCGATGCCGGATATGCAATTTCTGAAACGGAACTTGTTGCTGCAAAGGCAAAGGGCGCTCAAAAAGAAATGAAAGACGCTGCCTTGGCAAAAACTGTAGAAAAAGTAGAAATTTCTTTCAACAATGGAAAATCATTTGAAGAAATTTCAAAAACTGGAAAATGGCGCTACCGCATTGAAAACGAAGATATTACCGAAGGCTATCACTTTATGCTCGTGCGTGCGACAATGAAAAACGGCGAGACAGCGGTTACAAGAACTATTGTTCAGGTTGATAAGACTAAGCCGGCTGTTAAGCTCATAAGCCCGGGCGAAGGCGGACGCTTTAACCAGAGCATTGAATTTAGCGGTCTTGCACACGACGATGTTGCGCTTAAGAGTGTTTCTCTTGCTTTGCGAAAAGGTGACAAGTCAAGTTACGAAGTTCCAGCGTTTATTCAGGGATTGTATTTTGACTGGCATTTCTGGGGCGCAACTCTGTTTGATATTGGTGCCGGGCTTTCGTTCTTTGACGACAACGTTCGTATTCAGGTGCAGTGGGGACAGTTTACGCAGACACAGCGCGAAATGTTTACAAAAACAAACCAGCGTTATGGCGGCGACAGCGTATTGGGAGCAAAAATTCTTGCAAACGTTGCATATATTCCATTTATGTACTTCCTTGGACGCGATTACGAATGGCTTTCTGCAAACGTGACTGTCGGTGCAAACTTTACGAGATTTAATCAAGGTCAGTCTGGTAAGCCGCAGGTTCTTTCTGCCTTGCTTGCCCAGATTGAATTCCCGAGGGTGACTTTTGCAAAGCAGAAGATGTTCAGGACGTTCTCAATTTATACAGAAGGTCAGTTGTGGTTTATTCCAACAGATGTAAGTTCGGACGTTGATATTGACAACCTGGTTCCGCAAATCTCTGTAGGTTTGCGTGTAAATGTATTCTAGAAATTTTTTTTAGAATTAGCACATGTAGATTGATTTTGTTTTAGGAAGGTGGTTTTTCATGAAAAAAAGTGTTTTTAATTTAGGAAAAGGGAAAGACCCTCTCAAAGTAATACGGGGGGGGGTATTTGCAATGATGCTGTGCGCCCTCGTCTGCGCGGCGGGCTCCTGCAAGGTAGGACTTGGAGACTCTGTAGACACCGAGGCGCCATCTGTAAAAATCGTCTATCCTGATCCGAACACAAACGCCATAATCCGCGACACCTTCATACTCTACGGCGACTGCGGCGACGACAAGCAGATCACGGCGGTAAAGGTCACGCTCGTAAACACAGACACAGGCGAGACTGTCCTCAGGGACGAGCCTGCGACAGTCGACAGCTCGTCAAAGCACTGGCGCATAAATCTCAACGAATACTCTCAGGAAAACAAATATGCCGGCTGGCAGCTCGCCGACGGAAAATACACAGCGACAGCACGCGCATACGACGGCTCCCACGACAGCAGCTCCGACGAGAAGAGCAGCGCCTCGTCATCTTTCGAGATCGACAACACGCCTCCAGTATTCGTAATAAAAAACCCGGGTGTAGTAAAAAGCGGCACAAGCTCGCCCTCGGCCTACGGCTCAATCTTCACAATCGAGGGAACAATAGCGGAGCTGCATTCAGTAAGCTCAATGGACGTCACAATCTACGACGAGAGCGGAAGCATAGTCTCAAAGGAGAACTACAACGGCGAGGAGATAAGCTCATTCCGCGAGGAAAACATTGAGACCGCGGGCGGAACAAGCGTGATAATCGCCCAGGCCGGAAGCCCAAGGTACGACGGAATCTACGGAGACTCAAGCGGAACACAGAAATACACCTGCTCAATAAAACTCACGGACAACTCAAAAAAATACGTGGCGCCTCCAGAAAGCGCAGACCAGAGGACAGCGGAGGAGGCCGCGGCCGACGAAAAAGGAAACTCAACAAGTT
>SAMEA104315426__coassemble_252_pt1 | contig 48514 bp, 48 predicted proteins | sample SAMEA104315426__metabat2_high_PE_039 | metagenome-assembled genome bin SAMEA104315426 (sample SAMEA104315426) | gut metagenome | biome: Monkey gut; feature: monkey-associated habitat; material: faeces | place: China | collected 2013 | reverse complement strand
TACGCCTGATTGGAGCAGCGCGCAAGCGTTGCAAAGAAAACTGTGATTAAAAAGCACGGTTTTCTTTGCAATGGAGCGAAAAGCGGAACTGCGCAAAGCAGGTTAGACCGCAGAATTTCGTCCGAATTTAAAAGCTTTTTTTAGAAAACTGTAACAACTTCGCCGTTTGGGTATTTTTTGTTGATGTATTCTTTTACTTTTTCGCTTTCGATTGCCTTGATGAGGGCTTTGATTGCCGGTTTGTTTTCGTTGCCGGCTTTTACTGCGATTACGTTTACATAAGGTGAAGATGAGCCTTCAACAAAAAGTCCGTCTTTTTTTGCAGAAAGTCCTGCTGGAAGAGCGTAGTTTCCGTTGATTACAGCGGCGTCAACGTCGTCGAGTACGCGTGGGAGCGAAGCGGCTTCGATTTCTTTGAATTTAAGTTTGAGAGGATTCTTTTTAACATCGAGAGGTGTTGCTTCGATTCCTGCGCCTTCTCTCAAAGTGATAAGTCCTGCTTCCTGAAGGAGCAAAAGCGCGCGTGCTTCGTTTGTAGGGTCGTTTGGAATTGCTACTGAGGCTTTCTTTTTGAGGTCTGAGAGCGACTTGATTTTGTGAGAATAAACTGCGAATGGTTCAACGTGAATTCCTGCTGCGTTTACAAGGTGATAGCCTCTTTCTTTGTTGAACGATTCGAGGTAAGGAATGTGCTGAAAGTAGTTTGCGTCAATGTCGCCTGATTCTACAGCATCGTTTGGTGTTACATAATCTGTAAATTCGATTACCTGAAGGTCGATTCCCTGTGCCTTGAGATCGTCTTTTACAAGGTTGAGGATTTCTGCGTGTGGCTCTGGAGTTGCTCCAACTTTGAGAACTGTCTGTGCGTTTACCGCAACTGCTGCAAGTAAAGCCGATGTGATTGCCAGGATTTTTTTCATATCTTACATCTCCTTAATAAAACACCGCGTTAGCGGCGAGACACGGATGGCGAGAATCACAGTTTGTGAAAGCAACGCTTGAGCAAACTGTAATGATAAAAATTACACGGATGTAATTTTTATCATGCCTCCTTTGTCGATATTTTGATTGCCGATAGATATACTAGGTAATAATTTTTATGTCAAGAGTTACAAAAAATTATTTTTAAATCGGCATTTGTTAAAAAATGTAGCAAACTTTTTGAACTGCGACAACTGTTAACAAAACTGTGGCAACTGTAATAAAAATTATCGGCCTATCGACAAAAAATTATTTTTTTATTAAAGTTAAAGTATCTTTTTTTTGGAGGTGCATGAAAAATGGCAGTTTATTTTGAAAAACTCGTACGCCAGAATTTCCGCAACGGTGTCATGCGCCTTTCTCCTCGTGCCCTTTAATTTTTTAACAGATAAATTTCCTGCTTTTTAAATTTTTCCGGGCAAATTCTCTTTTTTTTTATTTATTCTTTTTTTTTGACAACAGGCTTATTGTTTTTTTTGCCGTGTTGTCTTTTGTTGCGGAGTTTTTATGGAATTTTCAAATTATTGTTTTGATACGCTTTGTGTTCAGGGTAGTCCAGAGGCAAAAGTCTGGCTTGACCGTGGAACAATGTTCGGGATTGAAGGAGAGAAGTTTCAGAGAATAAATTGCGCCACTCCAAGAAAAATTCTCGAAGCGGCGCTTAAAGCGATTTGCGGCGAGTTTAAGAATAATTGAACGGAGGATTGAAGTTTTTAATTAAATTACGTAGTCAAAACCGTTAAATTCGCGGTTTTTTTCGGCAATTTGTTCGAGGGTAATGCTGTCAACGTATTGGTTTACTGCTTCGTCAAAACCTTGCCAAAAAGCGTCGTTTCCGACGGAAGAAACTGTATTTCCTTCTGATACGCCTTTTGGGCTTAAATTGCCTTCCATTGCCCGCAGAATTTCTCCGGCTGTGTATTGGTCTGGAGTTTTTGCGAGCCTGTAGCCGCCGTTATTTCCGCGCAAACCGACAACAAGTCCGGTTTTGCTGAGCTGCATTAAAATTTGTTCGGCATATTTTATGCTCAAGTTGTGGCGATGACTTAAAAGTTTTAGAGCTACGTATTTTGAAGGGTCTTGTTCTGCAAGGTCGGTCATAAGCAAAAGCGCGTATTGACCCTTTGTTGAAATTTTTAACATAGAAGTATCTCCAGGAAAAATTTTTCTAAAAAGGGATTTTTTAGAAGTGTTATAAGAATAACCTATAGAATTGGTAGTATTATAGCATTTTTTTTGATTTTTCCAAAGCGATATTTATAGAAAAAAATTGCGTGGCGAGCACGCTGCGAGATTTTGCTGGCGCAAAACTCGATTATTGACGTGTTCGCTAAAGCGAACGGCCTTGTCCTTGCGGACAAGGGATTGAAGTACCGCGGAGGCGTTCCGGAGTAAAACGGAGGAATGGAGCGCTGCGGCGCGGAAGTACGGAAAGCCCGGTTTTTGCGAAAGCAAAAATGGCCCAAAAAATTTAAAATGGAGGTTTTTGTGGCAATTATTGAATTAAAAAACATAACCAAAACCTTTGAGCAGGACGGAAAAATTTTTGACGCGGTTAAAGATGCTTCTGTTTCGGTTGAAAAAGGCGAAATTTATGGAATTATCGGTTTTAGCGGCGCTGGAAAGTCGACTCTGGTGCGGACGATTAACCTTCTTGGAAGACCGACTTCTGGGCAGGTGATTGTAAAAGGAAGGGATTTTCTTTCGCTTTCGGAAAAAGAACTGCGACAGGAACGAAAAAAAATTGGAATGATTTTTCAGCATTTTAATTTGATGAAAAGCCGCGATGTTTTTGAAAATGTTGCTTTTCCGTTAAAACATTCTGGACTTTCTAAGGAGCAGATTTCGCAAAAAGTTCATTCGCTTTTGGAACTTGTAGAAATTAACGACAAGGATAAAAATTTTCCGTCGCAACTTTCTGGCGGTCAAAAACAGCGTGTTGCGATTGCCCGTGCTCTTGCCAACGATCCAGATATTTTACTTTGCGATGAAGCGACGAGCGCTCTTGACCCGACAACGACAAAGGCGATTTTAAAACTTCTAAAAAAACTGAATAAAAAACTTGGGCTTACGATTGTAATTATTACGCACCAAATGGAAGTTATAAAAGAGATTTGCGACAAAGTTGCGGTTATGGAACACGGAAAAATTGTTGAGCAGGGAGATGTTTTCGATATTTTTGCAAATCCGCAGAACGAAGTTACAAAACGCTTTATTAAGGCGACTTCGAGCTTAACAAAAATCGAAGAATTGATTGAAGAAGACAGTCCGGTTGTTCATCTGGAAAAAGGCGAATATCTTGTCCGTTTTTCGTATATTCAAAAAAACGTGAGCGAGCCTTTAATCAGTGCGACTTCGCGAATTTACGATGTGACGATGAATATTATTTTTGCAGAAATTGAAATTGTTCAGAATGCGCCAATCGGTGGAACAATTGCAATTATCAGCGGAAAAAAAGAAGCGATTGAACGCGCTCTTGAACATATCCGCGAAGAAAATGTTGGCGTGGAGGTTTTAAAAAATGCTTGAGTTTTTGACAAAAATTCTTCCGAACTTGATGGCGAATAAGCGCTATGTGAATTTTGGAATTTCGATTGTTCAAACTTTGCAAATGACGCTCTGGTCTGGCGCAATAAGTTTTGTTTTGGGACTTGCTTTTGGAATCATCCTTGTTGTTACAAAAAAAGGAGCGATTCTCGAAAACAAAATTGTTTATCAGATTTTGGATAAACTGATAAATTTTTTCCGCTCGATTCCGTTCATTATTTTGCTTACGGGAGTTATGCCGTTGAGCCGGCTTATTATGGGAACTTCGATTGATGTCCGTGGTGCGATTGTGCCTTTGGTTTTTGGGACTGTGCCGTTTTTTAGCCGGCAGATTGAAACCGCTCTTGCAGAAGTTGATTCCGGTCTTGTAGAAGCAGCCGTGAGCATGGGGGTGAGTCCGTGGGATATTGTTCTTCGGGTTTACCTGAAAGAGAGCATTGGTCCTATTGTCCGCGGAACTATGATTACGACAGTAAGTTTGATTGGTTTGACGGCAATGGCAGGAGCAGTCGGAGCTGGCGGTCTTGGAAATTTTGCAATTCAGTACGGACACGATATGAATATGCAGGACATAACCTGGCTTACGATTATTTTGCTTGTTATTGTTGTAAATCTTATTCAATGGGCAGGCACAAATTTTATAAAAAAACATACACATTAAAAAAAATTGCTTAAAAAAGCAAAAATATAAAAAAACTATTGCACAAAAAAAATAAAAGTTGTATAAACAAAATATAGTTTACCTAGCGATTTAGTAGGAAATAAAAACAAAAAGACGGTTTTTCAAAAATCAGATCTTTTAAGGGAGATTCTTATGAAAAAAAACATTGCGATTTTGGCGGGTGCGCTTGCACTTATTTCGGTTTTTTTTACTTCTTGCGGTGAAAAAAAATCAAACACAGTAAAACTTGGCGTTGTCGGAGCAATGTACGAAGAAATCTGGAAACCTGCGAAAGAAGCGCTCAAGGCAGAAGGAATTGACCTTCAGGTTGTGCTTTTTACAGATTACAGCACTCCAAATACAGCGCTTGCAAACAACGACATTGACCTTAACGCTTTCCAGCACAGAATTTTTTTGGAAGCAGATTCGGCTTCCCGCGGATACAATTTAAAGATTATCGGAAACACGTTCATTATTCCGCTCAACCTTTATTCAACAAAAGTAAAATCTGTAGCAGAACTTAAAGAAGGCGCAGTTGTTGCAATTCCAGACGACGTTACAAACGGCGGACGCGCTCTCAAAGTTTTGCAGGCGGCAGGATTGGTAACTCTCAACGAAAATGCCGGTTTTAATCCAAGAATCAACGACGTTCTTACGAGCAAAGTTCAAATTAAAGAACTCAAGGCGAACACAATTCCTTCAGCATTGCCAGACGTAGACGCGGCGATTATCAACGGAAACTACGCTCTGAGCTTTGGAATTAAAACAGAAAGCGCAATTTTTGCCGACACAAGCCTTACAGAAAAAAATTACTGGAACTTGATTGCCACAAATGCCGAAAGCCTCAAAGATTCGGCAAAGGTGGAACTTTTCCGCAAAGTCGTAGCGGCATTTCAGACAGCCGAAACCGAAAGAATCTTTAACGAAAATTACGGCGGATATTTTATCAAGGTAGGCTGGGACGAAGACGAGCTTTCTGCCCGCCTCTCAGAATAAAAAATCAGGCTCAAACCTCCGGACTTTTTGTTTGGAGGTTTGAGCAATTAAAAAAGGAGGGGGAAAGTCTTCCCCTGCGCGTCCACTTTGTTGGCCGCTACCCCTTCTAGCGGGGGCACCCCGCAACGCCCCAGGTTTATCCGTTTAAAAAGGAAATGTATTATATGGAAGAAATTAAACAACTTTCAAAAATTATAAAAGATGAAAGCCGGATTATTTACGGTGAAAAAATAGAAAAAAAATTTCTTTCGGACACATTGGGGCGCAAACAGGGAAAAGCGTCAGCTCTTGTTTTTGTAAAATCGACGCAGGAAGTGAGCGAAGTTTTAAAATTTGCCAATAAAAATAAAATTCCGGTAACTCCGCGTGGAGCAGGAACAAATCTTGTAGGTTCGACAGTTCCGTTTGAAGATGCAATTATAATCGATTTTTCGCAGATGAACAGAATTCTCGAAATCGACAGGGAAAATTTTACAGCGACTGTTGAACCGGGCGTTATTCTGCAGGATTTTCAAAAATATGTAGAAAGCCTTGGACTTTTTTATCCGCCGGATCCCGGCGAAAAAATGGCATCAATCGGTGGAAACATAGCGACAAATGCCGGCGGAATGCGTGCTGTAAAATATGGCGTTACAAGAAATTATGTAATGGGACTGGAACTTGTGCTTGCGGACGGAACAATAATTCAAACTGGTTCAAAAAACCGCAAAGATACAACTGGTCTTGATATAAAAGACCTTGTGATTGGTTCTGAAGGAACACTTGCCGTCATAACAAAATGTCTTTTAAAACTCGTTGGCAAACCGGAAAGTTCTGCAAGCCTTTTAATTTCGTACGACAGTCTTAAGGCTGGAATTGAATCTGTGCCGCTTATTTTAAAGGCAAATATAAATCCGACCGCAGTTGAATTTATAGAACGAAAAGTTGTCGAAATGGGCGAAAAATTTTTGAACAGCATAAGTCCTGCCGAAAAAAATATTCATTATCCTGATGCTGATTGCAAAGCCTATCTTTTGATTACTTTTGACGGAAGCAGGGCGGAAATTGACGCTGCTATTTTAAAATTAAAAGAAATTGTAAAAAATATAAGCCGCGGCGTTTTTGTTCTGAACGGGACCGAACAAAGCGCAAATATCTGGCGGGTGCGCGGTTGTCTTGTAAAATCTGTGGAAGCGGTGAGCGAACAGGAGCCTTTGGATATTGTTGTGCCGATTAGCCAGGTTGATAAATTTGTGGAATATGTAAACAGTCTCGAATTAGAAACTGGCATGCAAATGATAAGTTTTGGACACGCCGGAGACGGAAATGTCCATTTGTGCGTGGTTCGTGGCAGCCGGAGCGAAGAAGCCTGGCAAAAAGAACTGCACGAAAACCTCAAAAAATTGTATGAACACACGCACAGTCTTGGAGGCTTGATTTCGGGTGAACACGGACTTGGTGTAAGCAAGCGCGAATTTTTCTTTGGGCAGACTCCACAGAAAAATGTAGCATTGATGAATGCTATAAAACAGGCGTTTGACCCGGAAAAAATATTGAACAGAAAAATTAGTTATGTAAAATAATTGGTACAAAACGAGCGGCCTTTGTTTTTAAAGCCAAGGGATTGGAAGGGCGGCAAAGCCGTTGCGGAACGAAGCGGAGCAATGCAGGCGAAAGCCGGAACCCTGCAAAGCCCGGTTTTTGGCTGACAGCAAAGCTGGCTGACAAAAATGGCCCAAAATAATAAAAAAATTTTAGATAAGAGGCAAAATAGCAATGAAATCTTTATCTGTTAGAACTGCAAATTTTACTGATTCGGTTATACGCAGAATGACGCGCATTTCGTTAAAATACGATGCTGTAAATTTAAGCCAGGGATTTCCGGATTTTGAACCACCAAAGCCCATTTTGGACAGGCTTGCGCAGGTTGCTTACGAAAATTTTCATCAATATTCGTTAACGTGGGGAGCGCAGAATTTTCGCGAAGCGTTGGCGGCAAAACAGTCAAAATTGATGGGAATTCCTGTCGACCCGAATTCCGAAATTGTGACGACTTGTGGCGGAACAGAAGCGATGATGGCGGCAATGATGACGATTTGTAATCCTGGCGACAAAGTTGCGATTTTTTCTCCATTTTATGAAAATTACGGAGCGGACACAATTCTTTCTGGCGCAGAACCGGTTTATATTCCACTTGTTCCGCCAAAGTACAATTTTGATCCAGAAAAACTCGAGGACGCATTCAGGGCTGGAGCAAAAGCGCTGATTTTGTGCAATCCTTCAAATCCGTGCGGAAAAGTTTTTACTCTTGAAGAAATGACGGTGATTGCCGGACTTGCAAAAAAATACGATGCCTATGTTGTGACCGATGAAGTTTACGAGCATATTATTTACGCACCGAACAAAATGGTTTATATGGCGGCGCTTCCAGGCATGAAAGAACGGACAATTGTCTGCGGTTCTCTTTCAAAAACTTATTCGCTTACAGGCTGGCGCCTTGGTTATACAATTGCTCCTCCAGAAATTACCGAGCGGATAAAAAAAGTTCATGATTTTTTGACGGTAGGAGCGGCCGCGCCTTTGCAGGAAGCAATAGTTACCGGTTTAAAATTCGGGCAGGAATATTACGACGAATTGACGGAAAAATACACTCACAAACGCGACATAATGTGCAAGGGACTGGATTCAATCGGTCTTAGGCACAATGTTCCGGAAGGCGCTTATTACATAATGATTGATTTTAAGGATTATATGAAAAAACTCAACGTGACGAGCGATCTTGAGTTTGCAGAAATTCTTTGCCGTGATGTTGGAGTTGGAATGGTTCCGGGTTCTAGTTTTTTTAAGGAAAATGTAAACGACTATCTGCGGATTCATTTTGCAAAAAAAGACGAAACCTTGAACTCAGCCCTCGAGCGGCTTTCAGAAATCAACCGAAAGTTAAAATAAAATTCGGCTGGCGACAGGCAGGCAAAAAACGTTTTAAGAATTCTTAAAGCGCAAAAAAATCTGCCATACCCAGCCAGACCCGACTTATTTATGCTCGATATTCGATTTATTTCCTTTGAAATTTAATGCACGATATATTAAAATAAAACCATATTTTGCATAATAACCAATGGGGGTTAGCTGTGTCTGGTTTGATTAAAAAAATTAGTTTGCGCGATCAGGTTTATGAATATTTAAAGAATGGAATTTTAAATCAGGATTTTAAACGTGGCGAAAATATAAATCTTGACGAACTTTGCCGGACTCTTGGTGTAAGCAACACGCCGATTCGTGAAAGCATAAATCTGCTTGTAAAAGAAGGCTTGATAGAATACAAGCACAATATGGGATTTTTTGTAATCGATCCAGACAAAAAGACTGTAAACGAAATTCTACAGGTTGTTTTTTTTCTTGTAGTTGCAGCGTACCGTTTTTGCTATCGCAGTGGAAAAATGCAGAAAGTTTTGCCGGCGCTCGAAGCCCAGCTTCAAAAACAAAAAAAACTTTTGGACGAAGGCAATGCAGTTGGATATATCGACATTACGCACGATTTTGAACGCTGCATAATCGAAGGAGTCGGAAACTCAATGCTGGTTAAAGAATATGACGCCAAAGAAACCTTAATGGCATTTATTTCGACCTATTATTCTGACAACAAGCTGGAAGCCCTAAAAACAATTTACGCACAGCATGCACATATTCTCGAGCTTATGAAAGCTGAAAAACTCGAAGAAGCCGTGCTTGCAATGCGCGAACATTATTACAAACCGGAACTTTATGTAAACGGCCAGAATCAAAAATAAAATTCAGGCGTTCCGGCTAAAGCCGTCGCTATGTTCCAGGTTCCGCTTATGCTCCAGCCGCCTGCGGCGGCCGGCTTTGCCGCCTTGCACAGCGCTAACGCTTTTTTGCCGAACGGGTTCCAATCACTTGGATTATCTGAACAAAAGTTTGTAAAAATGCATGTGTTCAGTAAGTTTTAGTGTGCAAAAAGCGCATTTGGCCGCTTCTCTTACACAGCAAAATGCGCTCAAAAAGATTTTAACGCGCTTATAAATTTACTTTATTTTTTATAGTCGTTTTGTTATAATTACTATAAATAGAAACGAAAGAATCTGCCAGATTTGTGCGGATTTTTGCGGAGGAAAATTTTATGGATATGCAGATGAACTTTGTTCGCAAACTTCCAGTTCCGGCTGAATTAAAAAAACAGTTTCCGCTCGGAGAAGAAGTTGCAAAAATTAAAGAAGAACGCGATCAGATTATAAAAAATATTTTTGAAGGCAAGGACGACCGCTTTTTGCTGATTATCGGCCCATGTTCTGCCGACAACGAAACTGCCGTTCTCGACTACATGAACCGCATGGTAAAAGTTCAGGAGAAGGTTAAGGATAAGATTTTTATTATTCCACGCGTATACACAAACAAACCGCGCACAAAAGGAACTGGCTATAAAGGCATGTTGCATCAGCCTGACCCGACAAAAGGCGAAGATATGCTTGCAGGAATCATTGCAATCCGCGAAATGCATACACGCGTTGTAAAAGAAACCGGCTTTACCTGCGCCGAAGAAATGCTCTATCCAGAAAACCACCGTTATCTTTCTGACTTGCTCGCTTACGTTGCAGTTGGTGCCCGTTCAGTCGAAGACCAGTTGCACAGAATTGTCGGAAGTGGCGTTGGAATTCCTGTCGGAATGAAAAATCCAACTTCTGGCGACATTTCCGTAATGATGAATTCAATCACAGCCGCCCAGGCTCATCAAAAGTTCTTGTACCGTGGCTGGGAAGTAACGACAGACGGAAATCCTCTCGCACATGCAATTTTGCGCGGATATGTAGATGCTTACGGCCGGGCTCATGCAAACTATCATTACGAGGATTTGCGCGCGCTGATTGACGCTTATGCCGAATCAAAACTTCAAAATCCTGCCGTAATCGTAGACTGCAACCATTCAAATTCCGGCAAAAAATATCTTGAGCAGATAAGAATTTCAAAAGACGTAATCCACAGCTGCCATTCGTCTGAAGACATAAAAAAAATCGTAAAAGGCCTTATGATTGAAAGTTATCTCGAAGACGGCGCACAGTCAATTGGCGACGGAGTTTACGGAAAATCAATTACCGATCCGTGTCTTGGCTGGGAAAAAACCGAAAAACTGATTTACGACCTGGCAGATTATCTGTAATTTTTGTATTCGGGCGGCTTTTAGACAGTCTTGCGACAGTCTAAAACCGGGCTTTGCGTACTTCCGCGTCTTCGCGCTCCATCGTTTTGCAAAGCAAAACGACGCCTTCGGCGGTACTCCAATCCCTGCCGCAAAAATTGACCAAAATATTAGTTTTTGTTAAAAAAAGGTTAAATTTTCATTTATATGAAAATTTAACCTTTTTTTAATGTTATAATGGCATTATGAAATCTGTAAAAGAAATGTCGGTTGACCAAAAATTGGTTCAGCTTGCAAAAGAAATAATTGAACTTACGCCAGAAAAAGACGAGCTTCCGCTCAAAGTAATCGAAATTTTAATCAACGATGAAGAAGTGCAGGCGATTCAGGATTACGCAAATACTGTTTCGATAGTTCGTCTTGGCTTCAACGACCATGGACCTGTTCATATGCGCACAGTCTGCCGGAATGCGCTCAAAATGCTTAAAATTCTCTACACTTGTGGCATAAAAACCAGCCTCGAAAACGAAAATGCCGGAAGTTTTTCTGACAGCGTAACAGCGGTTGTAATTGCAAGTTTTTTTCACGATTTTGGAATGACGATTGGCAGACAGGATCATGAGCTTTATTCAGGAATTCTTGCATTCAACATGATAGAAAGAATTTTAAAAACTGTGCTTCCAGAATCAAAAGATCTGAACCGGCGGGTTATAATCCGTTCTATGGCGCTTGAAGGAATCCTTGGTCACATGGGAACAAGAAAAATTCATTCTATAGAAGCAGGGCTTATTCTTATTGCCGACGGTTGCGACATGACAAAAGGACGCGCCCGAATTCCTATGGAAATGAATTCAAAACCGTCTGTTGGCGATATTCACAAATATTCTGCAAATTCAATCGAAAAAGTAAAAATTCTTCAAGGTAAAGAAAAACCAATAAAAATCGAAGTGCATATGAGCGCTGATGTTGGATTCTTTCAAATTGAGGAAGTTCTTCTGCAAAAAATAAACAACAGCCCGGCAAAAAACCTTGTAGAACTGTTTGCAGGCGTTGAAGGGCAGGACGAAAAGCAATATTTATAAATTTTAGTTATGAAAATCTACAAAAGTAGTTTTTTTTGACAAAATTTCAAACTTAATATTGCAAAAAACAGTTTGAAAATTTATCATAGGCTCATAGGCTCATAGGCTCATAGGCTCATAGGCTCATAGGCTCATAGGCTCATAGTGTGTGTTTTGAAGGAGTTTAGCATGCTTTTAGCCATTCTTGGCACATTTGTATTGTCTCTAGTTTTTTGTCCGCTGATTATTAAAATTTGCAAGAGATTAAGTCTTTATGATGAAGTTGATCCGCGCAAAATTCATACGGGAAACATTCCTCGTCTTGGCGGAATTGCAGTTTTTGCCTCTCTTTTAATTGTCTGGTTTTTTGTCCGTTTTGTTTTTAAAATCGTCGTGCTTAGTTCTTATTGGCCTTTATTCATAGGTTTTGCAATTATTCTTATTTTTGGAATTTTGGACGACATTTTTAATATGCGCGCAAAATTAAAGTTTTTAATGCAGATTTGTGCAGCTTTAATTGTGAGCGTAAGTCCTTATCATTTTACAACATTTTTATATTGGAAATTTCCGCCTTTTGTCGGCGAAATTCTTACTTTTTTCTGGATTATTTCAATTGTAAATGCTTATAACCTGATTGACGGAATGGACTGTGTTTGCTCAGGAATCTCGTTTTTTGCCTGTCTTTCAATAGGTTTTATGCTTTTTAAAGCACATAACGGCATGAGTCTTATTTATTTTATGCTCTGCGCTTCTTTGCTCGGATTTATGTATTGGAACAAGCCAAATGCAAGGATATTTTTGGGCGATGGCGGAAGTCAATCTTTGGGATATTTGATTGCCGTTTCTCCATTTTTCTTTTTTGACAATCCAAGGTTTAATTTCCGCGAAATTCCAATGATGGTTCTTATGTGCTCGATTCCGTTGACAGACGTAATTGCTGCGGTTTGGAGACGATTGCGTGAGCACAGAAAGATTTTTAGTCCTGACAGGGCACATATTCATCACAAACTTTTGAATATTGGTTTTTCAAAAAATGCGGCAATTTTGTTTTTGCTGTTAATTCAGGCAACTGTTACACTTGCAATTATTATTTCATATTTTATGAAGGATCTTGCGGCAATTTGTCTTATAGCATTCTGTCTGATTTTTGTATGGGTAATTTTTATTACTTTCCATTATTTAAACAGAGCGGTCAATCTTTCGCATAAAGGCAAGTTAGAAGACCATCCAATGGCTGAACATTAAAATCGGCTAAAAAAAATGAACTTTTTTTTCGTAGCCTTAGGCGGAGCCGCAGGTGCCTGCGGCCGGTATGCCATTAGCCTTATTCCTGTCAAAACACAATTCCCGGTTCTGACGCTTGTTACAAATTTTTTAGGCGCGGTTCTTATTGGGTTTGTCGTTGGAATCGCAGAAAACAAAAATCTTTCAAAAAACGCAATACTTTTTCTAAAAACAGGAGTTTGTGGCGGATTTACAACATTTTCAACATTCAGTCTCGAAGCCTATAACCTTTTTATGACCAAAAATTACGGACTTTGCGGGCTGTATGTTTTTTTGAGCGTGGCAGGCTGTATAGTGGGAGTCTGGCTCGGAAAAAAAATTTATTTTTAATTCAAAAAATCTCAGTCAAAAAATTACAGCGACATTCCTTGTCATTTTTGCGGTTTATAATGTAAATCAGATCATCTGTTGTTACTCAGTTCGTTGCGAAATAACTTAAAAAGTTAATCCTAAAACTGAAGTTTTAATCTTGACTTTTTATTGGAGGACGAAAATGGGAATTATTATAGGATTTATATTTTTTTGTATCATTTTTTTTATAGTTTGCGCATATATCGGAACAAAAGGACAGTCGTCAAGACAATATCATAATTATGGACAGGATTACGACGAAGAAGATTTTGACGATGAACGTTCAGATTATGCAGATTTTGAAATCAGATCAGCAAAGGGAAAACGGGATTATTTTTCTGACGATCCTGCACAGGATTATTGCTCGTATTATTCTCAAGTTGCGGACAATGCGGATATGGGCGATCGGGATTCTATAAACGAGATGAACGGAGAATGGTGATTTTTAGCCTTTAAGGTCAAAACGTTTCAATGTCGGTATTGATTTTAGTTGATTACAAAAAGGTAGACAGAATACACATTACAAGAAGTCAAATGTATCATAGCAAAAAATCATATTTTTCTACTATGATACTTTTTTTATTCTGCTATTGTTTATTCCACCAGGCTTTCATTATTTCTATTACTTGTGTCAGTTCTGTATCGGTTATTATATATGGAACCATTGCGTACATGATGTTTGAAAACGGTCTTGCGAATACTCCATTTTTATAGGCAAAGTCCTGATAGCCTGTCAAATCTGCAGGATTATTTGCTTCCACTGCAATGCAGCCGCCCATTATTCTGATTTCTTTTATTTTTGGATTTTTATAGCCGGACAATAGTTTTTTTGAGAATTCCTCAATATGGGAAATTTTTTTCATGTAATTTTCACGTTTGAAAATTTCTAGTGATTTTATTCCTGCGGTCATTGCCAAGGCATTTCCCATAAAAGTTGGTCCATGCATCAATGCTTTTCCGCTTTCATCGGAATAAAACGCTTCGTAAACCTTATCTGATGCAACTGTTGCCGCATGTCCGATATATCCGCCGGTAAGGGCTTTTCCAAGACAAACTATATCTGGAAGAACTAAATCCGAAACAAAACGGTTGCCTGTTCGTCCAAAACCTGTCGCAACTTCATCAAAAATTAAAAGAACGCCATATTCGTCGCAAAGCTCTCTTGCCCGCTTTAAAAAAGAAATATCATACATTTTCATTCCGCCAGCTCCCTGCAAAAGCGGTTCGACAATCATGCAATAATATTCTTCGCCGTGATTTTTAAATGCATCTTCAAGCTCTTCAATATTCGTGTTTATGTGATCGACATTTGTCTTTTGTTTAAAGGCAAAATGATATTCGCTCGAATCGCCTACTTCCATTGTTTTGAATGTATCTCCGTGATACGAATTTTTCAAAGAAAGAACTTTTTCGCGGCGCTGGTTTTTGTTTACATAATATTGCATTGCCATTTTGAGCGCCACTTCGACAGAAACACTGCCAGAATCAGAAAAAAATACATGGTTCAATGTTCCTGGAAGAAAATCAGCAAGTTTTTCGGCGAATTCCACTGCTCCGTCGTGCGAAAGATTGCACAGCATAACATGAGAGAATTTTTCTGCCTGAGCTTTTATTGCATCCGTAATTTCTGGATTTTTATAACCGTGAATCATGCACCACCAAGAGGAAATCGAGTCAATCATTTTATTGTCGTCCGTATAAAGATATACGCCATTTGCGTCAACAATGTGATACGGAGTTTTCATGTGCTTCATCTGCGCATAAGGATACCAAATTCTCTGGTTTTTCATTTTTTCAAATTCTTGTTCGTTCATTTTATTTTCCTATAAAAATCTGTATTTTTATTCAAAAAGCGAAATCAGGTTTTCTTTTGTTATTTCGATTGAATCGTCGCCGTCTTTTACTTTTGCAACCGTTTTTATACCCGTAAGATGTTCGCACATAAAAATATTGTCTTCTTCCATTACGTTTCCTGGATGATAATGATTGAATATCAGACCGTTTATTTTAAGGTTTTTTGATTTCATGTAATTCACCGTCAGAAGAACATAATTTATCGTTCCAAGTCCGGCATCTGCAACTATAACAGAAGAAAGTCCGAGCGACTTTACAATTTCGTCAAGATAAAGTTCTTTTTTGTCAAAATCAATCGGACAGGTTATTCCGCCGCTTCCTTCCATTAAAACAAAATCGTAATTTGAGCAGGTTTTGTCAAACCATTCGCTTACGACATTAAAATCGACAGGATTTCCTTCGATTCTTGAAGCAAGATGAGGAGAATACGCATTTTCGTAAACATAAGGGCACATTTTGCTGACAGGCTGCTCAATTCCTGAAATTTTCTTTACGAATTCCGCATCGCCTGGAACCAGATTTCCGTCTTTGTCACGGACATTTCCGCTCATTGCGGCTTTAAAATATGCGCAATTTAACTTATATTCGTTCATTTTTTTTAACAAAAGAGCGGAAATATAGGTTTTTCCAACATCGGTTCCCGTTCCTGTTACGAAAAGTTTTTTGCTCATTTTTGAGCCTCGCTTTCGATAAGACCGTTTGTTTTTAGAATCGGAAGAAGTTTTTTTGAAAGAATCGCTGCAATAACGCAAAGAACAATGTCTCCTGGAACTGCAAGCACAAAACAGTAAAGAATCAGCGCTTTAAATCCAATCGGATTTCCAATATAAAAAGTTTTGATAAGCCAAAAATAAACAATTCCCATCAAATATACGACCAAAAGTCCTGCAAAATTTGCAGCCAAAAGTCTTAAAAAAGAGCAAGATTCCCTGTTTTTTCCGGCAATAAGTCCTGTTAAAAATGCTCCAGCCGCAAAACCGGCAAGATAGCCAAATGTCGGCTGAAGAACATATCCAAAACCGCCGCCAGTTGCAAAAACCGGAACTCCGATAAGACCGAGCACAATATAGCAGAGAACCGAAATTCCGCCGTAAACTGGACCAAGCACAAGTCCTGCGAGCGTCGTAAACAAAAGTTGAAGCGTAAAAGGACAAACTGGAATTGGAATTACAACTTTTGCTCCGATTGTAATAAGAACGATAAAAAGCGCCACATAGACAAGATTTCTAACATTTGATTTCATTTTTTTACTCCCATAATGAAAATTATTAAAATGTAAATTGTGTATATAACAAAAAACAATTTTTCAGAATTTTTGAGCCTGAGTTTTCGCAGACAGGTTCTTTTTTCGCCAAGTCCGTAACATCGCGATTCAAGTGACTGCGAAATTTCATCAGCCTTTCTAAATGACGAAACTATAAGCGGAATAAAAACTTCTGTATAAGCCATTACCCTTTTGAGCGGATTTTTGTCTTCAAGCCGCGCTCCACGAGATTTTTGAGCCAAACAGATTGAATTATATTCTCCGGAAATTACAGGAATAAATCTTAAGGCAAGCAGCAAAACCGTCACAAAATCATCCGCCGGAAAAGAAAATTTTTTTAACGGAGAAACAAAATAAGAAATCGCCTTCATCATTTCTCCGGGCGTTGTCGTGTAAGAAATAAGCATTCCGCCAAAATACAAAAGCAAAAAGCGGATTGCGTTTATAAGAGCGGTTTTTAAGCCTAAATCGGTTATTTTGATTTTCCAAATTTCAAGCAGAACATTTCCGTCAGAAATAAACAAATTAAAAAAAACAAGCACAAAAATAAGAATCGCAATTTGCCTGAATCCGCCAAAGGCGACTGAGAGCGGAATTTTTGAACTTATGAGCGCCAAAAAATAAACAGAACAAAAAAGCGCGACCTGAATAAAAGGCGAATTAACTTTTAGACAGATTGATGCAATCGAATAAAACAAAAGCGCAGATAATTTAATTCTCGGATCCAAAGAATGAACAAAAGAATCCGTCTTGTAATAAACTCCTATGACGTTATTTTTGCTCTTCATGCTACAACCTTTGATTTTTTGTTTTGCTTTGAATTTGTTGCAATAACGCAGCACATTCCGTTTGTTTTTTGCATAAAAGAAACCGTTTCTGTAATTGCGTTGACAAATTTATAATCCAGTCCGGCGTCCGATTCATCAAGCAGAAGAATTTCTGGTTCCATTACAAGAATTCCTGCAATCGCCACTACGCGTTTTTGTCCGCCAGAAAGACAGTTTGGCGAAACAGAAAATAATTTTTCTGGAAAATTGAGGCGCAAAAGCATTTCTTTGGATTTTTTAATTGCAGAATTTTCATCAAAACCCAGATTTTTAAGTCCGTAAGAAACATCGTCCAAAACAGTTTCTGCAAAAAGATTTTGTTCCGCCACCTGAAAGCAAATTCCCGTTTTTAGAAAATAATTCCGCCTGTCAAATTTTTTTGAATTGATATTTTTTCCTTTATAAACTACTTCGCCTCTGTCCGGAATTAAAAAACCTTTTATAGCTTTGAGAAGCGCCGACTTTCCACATCCGGAATTTCCTTCAATAAAAACAGTTTCGCCTTTTTTAAGTTCAAATGAAATTCCAGAAACGTCCTGCACCTTAAGGCAAAGTTCGTCTTGAGAATTTTCATTTTCATGAATTTTTCTATTTTCCATAAAAATTGTCTTATAAGGCAAAAAACGTTTTTTAAATTCGCTGATTGAACTTTTATTTTCGTCAGAAAAATAATTTGAATCAAAGACGATTTTTCCTTTTTCGATCTGCAAAATAAAGTCCGCGAGTTCCGCTTCGTCCGGGTGATGAGTTATAAGTATGACCGTGATTTTTTTTTCTGAATGAATTTTTTTTATAAGTTCGAGAACGGTTTTTCTTTCTGTTTCGTCAAGAAAAGCCGTCGGCTCGTCAAAAATCATAATTTTTGGTTGAGAAGCGATTGCGGCGGCTATTGCAACAAGCTGTTTTTTTCCAGCTGGCAATGTTTGAATCTGCGAATACCGAATTTCTTCAATGCCGCAGTCTTTCAGCGCATTTGTAACATTTTCTTCGATTTTATCAGCTTCAAAACCCAAATTTTCGGACATAAAGGCAACTTCTTCTTCAACAAAACTGTTTAAAAGTTGAGTGTCTGGATTTTGAAAAACAAATCCTTCAATTCGCCGGATTTTGGCGAGATTTTCTTTTTTAGAAGTTTCAAGTCCGTCGATAAAAATGCTTCCCGAAGACGGAGTTAAAAGCACATTCATCAGTTTTGCCGCAGTTGATTTTCCAGAACCGTTTTCTCCAGCAATTGCCGCAAAACTTCCATCTTCGATTTTAAAATTCATATTATCGAGCACGTCAATTTTTTTATTGTCCGTGCTCAAATAACTGAATGAAACATTTTTAAATTCAATCATTTTTAAATTCCGTATTCACATAAAAGACGATTTTAAAAAGCGTTTTCTTAACAACCGCAGCTTTTTCCGCAGTCGCAGGAACAGCAATTTTCGGTATTTGGCTCAAAACTCCTTCCAAGAGAAGCAAGAAGTTTTTTGTCACCTTCGATTGTTGTTCCGCAAGTTGTAAGCATATCTCCTGTAATCGAAGCGCTTGCTCCAGAATTGAATGCTTTTTCTCCCGAATTGCTAAGAAGTTTTCTTCCTGCCGCAAGGCGAATATTTGCCTGAGGATTTATATAACGGAACATTGCAATAGTGCGAAGAATTTCATCTTCCGAAAGAGATTTTATATTTTCGTAAGGAGTTCCAGGAATCGGCATAAGAGCGTTAATCGGAATAGATTTGATTCCAAGTTCGGAAAGAGAAATTGCCATATCAAGGCGGTCTTCAAAAGTTTCTCCCATTCCAATAATTCCGCCAGAACAAACGCACAACCCCTCTTTTTGCGCAGCTTTTATTGTCGCAATTTTCATTTCGTAAGTGTGAGTTGTACAGATGTTCGGAAAATTTCTTTTTGAAGTTTCAATATTGTGATGATAGCTCGTAACTCCAGCTTCCCGAAGCGCACGAAACTGTTCTGAACTCAAAAATCCCATTGAAGCGCACAAATTGATTTTTAACTGCGAGTGCATTTTTTTATAAACCGAAAGAGCTTTTTCAAAATCATTTCCGCTTACAGATTTTCCGGCGCAAACAATTGCAAAACGATTTACTCCGGCGTTTTGATTTTTTTCTGCTTCTCTTATAATTTTTTCTTCGTCAAGAAAAGGATAAACTTCGCAGGAAGTATGATTAAACGAACTCTGTGCGCAAAATTTGCAGTTTTCCGAGCAATGTCCGCTCCGTCCGTTAATAATCGAACACAAGTCAACGCGGTTTCCTGAATATTTTTTTCTGATCAAGTCCGCACCTTCTGTCAGTTTTTGGAGATTGCAGTTTTTAAAGAATGAGAGATTGTCTGTTCTCAAAAGCCTTTTTCCGTCACAAATTTCTTCAGCAAGGGCAAGTACATCAACTAGATTTTCTGTTTCAGCCATTTTTTTTTACCTTTAATTTAATATGACTGAAATTGTAAACCATTTGAAAAGTATTGTAAACCGCTTGTTAAAAATATTGGTTTACAATTCAAAAATAAAACTTTATATATAGAAGACTTTTATCGTTTTTTCAGATTTACAAAGTTTGCTTTTATGATACACTATTGCGAATTCATCACTTTAATTGAGCAAAAAATGAAAAGCATTGAAATAGATATGACCCAGGGTTCGCTTTTTAAAAAGATTTTTATCTTTAGCGTGCCTCTTGTAATTACAAATGTTCTCCAAATTTTATTCAATATGACGGACACGGCAGTCGTAGGACGTTTTGCCGGTTATCTGCCTTTGGGTTCTGTTGGTTCTACTGGACAAATGGTCTTTTTTTGTTCTGGAATTTTAACCGGACTTGGCGGCGGAGTAAACGTTTTGGCGGCAATCTGCATCGGTCAAAAAAATTATAAAGATTTTGAAGTTACAGTCAGAGCATCTGCCGTCGCATGTTTTTGCATTGGAATTTTGCTTTTGGTTGCCGGTATATTTTCTGCCACAGGAATTCTCAAACTTTTAAACACCAAACCAGAACTTTTGCACGATGCGGTCGTTTATTTTAAAATTTATATGCTCTGTATGCCGGCAATGGCAATGTACAATTTTGGAAATGCCATTTTAAGCGCCCAGGGCGACACCCGCTCTCCCCTTCTCTACCTGATTGCGGCAGGAATTGTCAACGTTTTTCTCGATTTGCTGCTTGTAATTGTTTTTAAACTTTCAGTTATTGGAGTTGGCGTTGCAACCGTAATTGCGCAGTACATTTCTTGTATTCTTACTTTACGGAAAATCTACAAAGTTCTGTCAAAAAACAATTTTGATTTTAAGTACAGACAGATTTCTAGTTACAAAATTTTACAGATAATCAAAATCGGCGTACCAGCAGGCCTTCAAAACGCAATTTTTGCAATTGCAAACCTTTTTATCGTTGCAGCCGTAAACTCTTTTGACGCTGCCATGGTTGCCGGAAATGCCGCTACAATGAATGGCGACAACCTCGTTTTTAACATTATGTCCGCATTTTACACTGCCGGCGCAACTTTTATCGGACAAAACCTCGGAGCGCACAAAAAAAAGCGAATTCTTAATTCATATTTTATAAGCATGGGTTACGCTGCCATTGCAGGCTTTTTGCTTGGAGGCATTCTTTTTGCCTTTGGACAGGAATTTTTATCACTCTTTACAAAAGACCAGACCGTTGTCGACTATGCAATGCAAAAATTCAAAATTATGACTTTTAGTTTTGGAATTTCTGCCTTTATGGACGGAACAATTGCCGCAAGCCGAGGACTCCGCAAAACTTTAGTGCCTTCAGTTATGGTTTTTATAGGTTCCTGTGTTTTGCGCGTAATCTGGGTTTTTACGATTTTTGCACATTTCAGAACAGTCGAAAGCCTCTTTTTGCTTTATCCGTTCAGCTGGGCGGTTACCGCGGTTTTTGAAATCGTTTATTTTGCAATCATTTACAAAAAAGAAACAGCCGACATGTAAACAGACAAAAATCTGTTTTTTGAGGGTTTTGACAGGAGTTTGAATTGAAAAAAGACGATTTACTTTTGATAGTCGATATGCAAAATGTTTATGCCCGTGGCGGAAAATGGGAATGCCTTGACACCGAAGGAGCGGCTCAAAACCTCCAAAAAATCATTGCCCACGGACTAAAAAACGTAATTTTTACACGTTTTATAGCAAACGAAACTTCTCCAAAAGGCGTTTGGGCAGACTACAACAAAAAGTACAGCGATGTAAATTCAGACTTTTACGCAAACAAAATGCTAAAAGAATTTGAACCTTCCCTAAAAAAATTTCCTCTTTATACAAAAAGCGTCTATTCTTCGCTCGCAATTCCGGAAGTTTTAGAAGCCTGCAAAAAAGCAGGCCGCGTCGTTATTGGCGGAGTTGTTGCCGAATGCTGTGTTTTGTCCACCGTTTTTGCTTTGATTGACGAAGGAATTTACACAGTTTATTTGACAGACGGAACAAGTGGACTCGACAAACCAAAAGAAGACGCCGTCAAACTGACATTCTCCGGCCTTTCTCCTCTGCATCTAAAAATGATGACAACTCAAGAATATCTTCAGGAAAAATAAAAACCAAAAAACTTGAAAAACCTAAAGCCATAGGTTATATTGAAAAAATGAGCAAAAAAACACAGGAAATCCGTTCCATTTTTCAAGAACTTTGCAGTTTACAAAAAAGAATCGAAAACCTAAAATCTCAAGCACCCGAACTCGAAGAAAAAAACAGCCGCGAAATAGACGAAATCAGTTTTAATCTCGCACAAAACCTGACAAAACTGGAATTCTGGTTCAACTCGCTCTACGCCTACAACGGAAAATCAAAAAGCGTCGCCAAAAAACTAAGCAGCCGGCAAAACGGAAAAAAAGGCGGCCGCCCGCCAAAAAAAATAACGCTCCTCCGCCAGCGAAAAACCGAACTCGAAGAAAAAATCCTGCCTTCTCTCGAACACGAACTAAAATTCACCGACAGCAGTTTGCGTTTAGAGCAGTTGCCCGAAGAAATAAAAAATGCCAGCCTGGAACTCCAAAAAATAATCCAGGAACTCGAAAACTAATTTTTATTTTGGGCGGCACGGCAACAAGTTGCCGTCGGGCTTTGCGCAGTTCCGGCTTTCGCCTTCATTATCGGCGACAAAGTCGCCGACAACGCTGCGCGCTGCTCCAATCACTGCCGCAAATTAAATTTTCTTAAAAAGATTTATCATTTCAAGAGCGCCCATTGCACAGTCATAGCCTTTATTTCCAGCTTTTGTGCCTGCACGCTCAATCGCCTGTTGAATTGTATCTGTTGTTAAAATTCCAAACATTACCGGTAAACCTGTATTAAGAGAAACCTGAGCAATACCCTTTGAAACTTCTGCACAAACATAGTCGTAATGGCTCGTTGCTCCGCGGATTACCGCACCAAGACAGATTACTGCGTCATATTTTTTGCTTTCTGCAAGGTGTTTTGCCGCTACAGGAATTTCAAAGCTTCCTGGAACCCAGCACAAATCAATGTTTTCTTCTTTTACATCGTGGCGTAAAAGTCCGTCACGTGCTCCTTCAATCAATTTGCTTACGATAAATTCGTTAAAGCGGGCTGCAACAATTGCAATTTTTGGATTTCCTTCAGAAACCAGTTTTCCTTCTAAAATATTCATTTTATTCTCCAAAAAAAATATGTTATTTAAACGGGCAATTCCTGCGTTAGGGGGTGGAGCCATGCCAAAGGCAGTGCGCAGGCACCGCGCGCAGCAAGTGACGGAACACCCGACTTTGGCGGCAAACCGCCAAAGGAACGCCCTTTTTTTGTATCAATTACAGAAAATGTCCCATTCGCACGCGTTTTGTCGTCAAATACTGAATGTCCTGAGGTCTTGTCGGAACCGCCAAAGGAATGCGCTCTGTAATTTCGATTCCTGTGTCTGCGCCGTTTATCTGGTTTATTTTGTCAGGATTGTTCGTCAAAAGGCGGATTTTTTTGATTCCAAGTTCCTTGAGCATCTGGATTCCGCAGTTATAGTCCCGTGCGTCTGCCGGAAGTCCGAGAGCCAGATTTGCATCGACGGTGTCCATTCCGCGGTCTTGAAGCGCATACGCTTTTATTTTGTTTAAAAGACCGATTCCACGGCCTTCCTGACGGAGATACAAAAGAACTCCACGGCCTTCTTCTGCAATTTTTGTCATTGCCGCAGAAAATTGATCGCCACAATCGCATTTTAAAGAGCCGAAAGTATCGCCTGTTAAACATTCGCTATGAACGCGGCACAAAATGCTGTCTTCGCCGTTTACATTTCCCATTATGAGAGCCGCGTGTTCTGCTCCTGTGATTTTGTCCAAAAATCCGACGAGCTTAAAATTTCCCCATTTTGTCGGAAGTTTTGCTTCGGCAACTTTTTCCACGATTTTTTCGTGAGTTTTTCTGTATTTTATGAGCTGTTCAATCGTAACGAGCTTTAAATTCCATTCAGCCGCCATTTTTTTGAGTTCTGAAAGGCGCGCCATGTGTCCGTCTTCACTCATAATTTCGCAACAAAGTCCTGCCTGAGTCAAACCTGCAAGCCTGCAAAAATCAACTGTCGCTTCTGTGTGCCCTGTCCGCTCAAAAACTCCGCCCTCTTTTGCGACCAGCGGAAACATATGGCCCGGACGGCGGAAATCTTCCGGTTTTGAAGTTTTGTCGGCAACTGCCATTGCTGTAACGGAACGGTCAAAAGCGCTGATTCCTGTCGAAGTTTTTATGTGGTCGATACTGACGGTGAATGCGGTTTCGTGGTTGTCCGTATTGTCCGCAACCATCTGCCCAAAACCAAGATTTTTTGCAATCTGACGGCTCATTGGCATACAGATAAGGCCTTTTGCCTTTGATGCCATAAAATTTAAAATTTCCGGAGTTGCAAATTCGGCGGCACAAATTAAATCGCCTTCATTTTCTCGGTCTTCGGCATCCGTAACCATAATCATTTTACCGGCTTTTAAATCTGCCAAAGCCTCTTCTATTTTATTGATTCCTTCTGTCATTTTTTCTCCTATAAAAATTCAATGAAAACTCGTAAAACTTGTCATAAAATTTTCGAGCGATTTTTCTTCATCATCTGCGTTTTTAGAATTTTTGTAATTTACAAAATGTTCGATGTATTTTCCTACGAGATCACATTCAATATTCACGTAAGAGCCATTTTGCATTTTGCTCAAAGTTGTATTTTTCCATGTATGCGGAATTACGGCAACGCTAAAAACAGTTTCGCTTTCTCCGTAATTTACGCTTGCAACCGTCAAGCTTATTCCATCAACACAAACCGAACCTTTTTCGATTATGAATTTTCCAATTTCCGCCGAAACCGCAATCTTTATGTTTACGGCGTTTTGTTCGTTTTGAGAAGAAACAAAAATTCCTGTTCCGTCAATGTGTCCGCTTACAATGTGTCCGCCAAACCGTCCGTCTGCCTTCATTGCGCGTTCAAGATTTACTTCGCAGCCTGATTTTAGGCTGCCGAGACTTGTTCGTCTAAAACTTTCTGGAGTAACGTCGGCTGTAAAGCTGTCCGAACTTTTTGAAGTTACTGTCAGACAAGTTCCATTTACGGCAACACTTTCGCCCAAAACCAAAGAACTGGCAAAAGAACATTTTATGTTCAAAACAAGAGAAGAAGAGCTTTTTAAGATTGAATTGATTTTTCCTTTTTCTTCAACAATTCCTGTAAACATTTTGATTTTTGCCTTCTTTTTTAATTTTCCAGAACATATTTTAGAAGAATATCTTCTCCAAAAACTTCAATTTGCGGTTTTCCAAGATTTATACATTCCGACGGAAGCTCAATTCCCTTTCCTTTTACAGGATTAAAAATTGTGTGACCGTCGTTTCCAAAAATTTTTGGCGCAATGTAAACCTGCAATTCCTGAACAAGTCCTTTTTCTTCAAAGAAAAAACTTCCGTTCAAAGTTCCGCCGCTTTCTACCAAAACAGAATCTATTCCCATCTCGCCCAAAAACTTAAGCTGGCTGTAAAGAAGCGAATGATTTTTTTCTGGTTTTGCAGACAAGACTTTTACTCCACGGCTTTCCAAAACCTCTTTTTTTATAAGTTCAGTTTTGGTTAGTTCAGGCTTGCAAAAAACAATTACAGGAATTTCTTTCGCTGTCTGAACCAAAGCGCTTTCCGGATTAAGCTTTAAATGGCTGTCTAAAACCACGCGAACCGGCTGCCTGTGCTCCAAACCGTCGTCAAGGCGGACATTGAGCATTGGATTGTCTTTCTTTGCAGTTCCAATTCCTGTCAAAACCGCCATTACATTTGCGCGGGTCTGATGCACATTTTTGCGCGCCAACTGTCCTGTAATCCAGCGGCTTTCGGCTTTTGAAGTTGCAGTCTGTCCGTCCGCCGTCATTGCGTATTTTAAAATTACATAAGGCATCTTGTTTTTTATGTAATGAAAAAATACTGGATTCAATTTATCACATTCTTCTTTCAAAAAACCAGCCGCAACTTTAATTCCGGCAGCTTCGAGAATTTTTTTCCCTTTGCCGTTTACAAGAGGATTTGGATCGCTGCTTCCATAAATTACTTCCGAAATTCCACTTTCGATAATGGCCTGAGTGCACGGAGGTTGTCTTCCTGTATGACAACAAGGTTCAAGAGTTACATAAATTGAAGCGCCGCGAACATCGATATTTTTTTCGGCAGCATTTTTTAGAGCGTCGCGTTCGGCATGCAGACTGCCGAGTTTATGGTGCCAGCCTTCTGCAATAATTTTACCGTTTTTTACAATCACTGCGCCAACAAGCGGATTCGGATTTGTAAAACCACGGCCTTTTTCTGCAAGGGCAATGGCACTTTTCATAAATTCTTCTTTCATCAAAATAGTTTTATATCAAACTAAATTATAATTCAAGAGCTTATATCAATTTTTTAGCAAAATTTTCAAGCTGCTTTTCAACTTCTTCGTTTACGGCAATTTTAACCGTAACCTTTTCTTCCAGAATTTTTATTTCTTTCAAAGGCTCGAACATTTTTGCCATAGTTTTTGCTGCAAGTGGCGCCCAGGAACAATTTTCAATAAAACCAACCGTTCTGTTTTGAAAATTTCTCTCTACAAGGTGAGCGATAAATTCCCGCATTTTAGGAAAAACTTCGTTATTGTAAGTTGTCGAAGCCAAAACAAGTTTTTTATAACGGAAAGCGTCGGCAACACATTCAAAAATGTCATTTCGCGCAAGATCTTTTATCAAGACATTTTTGCAGCCTTTTTCTTTTAAAATTTCTGCAAGTTTTTCGGCTGCCTGCTTTGTATTTCCATAAACAGAAGTATAAGCAATAAAAATTCCGTCTGTTTCCGCTTCGTATTTTGACCAGGTATCATAATATTGAATATATTTTTCCAGATTTGAATCAAGAACCGGTCCGTGCAAAGGGCAAATTTTTTGGATTTCAAGGTTTGCCGCCTTTTTAAGAACTGCCTGAACATTCGCGCCAAATTTTCCAACAATTCCAAAATAATAGCGTCTGGCTTCGTCCGTCCAGTCATTCGCAGAAGGAACATCCAAAGCTCCGAATTTTCCAAATCCATCTGCGCTAAAGAGAATTTTTTCCGTACTTTCGTAAGTGAACATAACTTCCGGCCAATGCACATTTGGAGCGGCAATAAAATTCAAGACATGTTTTCCAAGTTCAACTTTAGAGCCTTCCGAAATTACAATCTGCCGTTCAGAAAAATCCGTACCGAACATATTTTTCATCAAATTAAACGCCATTTTAGACGAAACAATTTTTGAATCCGGATATTTTTTCATAAAAGTGGCAATATTTGCCGAATGATCCATTTCCATGTGCTGCACAACCAAAAAATCTGGCTTTTTACCAGACAATGCGTTTTCGATATTTTTGAGCCATTCTTCCCCAAAATTCCTATCAACGCTGTCCATAACGGCAATTTTTTCATCAAGAATAAGATAAGAATTATAAGACATTCCCTCAGGAACAGAAAACTGTCCTTCAAACAAATCGATTTTGTGGTCATTAACACCAACAAATTTAACCGAATCCGAAATTTTCATATCATTCATGGCACCGCCTCCTATAAAAATGTGTCAAAATTTTAGAGTAAAACTTCACTTATAACCTTCCCCGACAATTTTTTTACAGTATCCTTGCCAGCATCAATATCGCTTCCGATTTTCTGGCCAGTTTTAGCAGCAATACTGCAAAAATCATTTTTAAAATCTTCCAGATGAACCGTGTCCGTCAATTGCAGCAGAAGCGAAATAAAAAATATTACGATATAAAGAGCACCGTAAATTCCCATCGCCTCACTTATTTCCGTTATATGCGAAATTCCAATAATTACCAGAATAATCCACAAAAATCCGGAAATCGACCTTGCTCCAATCCAGGAAAGAAGAATTATGAGCAAAAGGCAGGTCTGACTGTTTATATTCAAAACCGGCACATTCCAAACCTCGTTTCCGACAAACATTGAACAAAGCCCGGAAATAGCCCAGATATTTAAAATCGCCTGCACAACCGAAAAAAACACCTGTTCCGCCGAATCTTTCTTAAAAAAATTATACCGCAAAAGATAAGAACCATAAATAAAAACCGCGGCAATCGCAGTCAGCATTGTAGCCTGCACAGAAACATCTTTTTCGATTTTATGCGTAAAAAACCAAAAATAAGTTTTGGAAATTTCGCTTTTAAAAGTAAGAAAGGAAATTATAACCGGCACAAGCATTAAAAAAACGCCTGCAATTTCCATCCAACGCTTGCTTTTTTGCACCGAAGACAGATTTTTTCCAAGAAGTTTTTCAAAAAAAGTCGGTTCGCCGAATTTTTTATGCCGGAACGTATCCACCGCAATAAAGCCAGTCAAAATCAAAAGAAGAATAATTCCAAAACCAGCCATAAAACACAAAGGCCGCCTCAAATCCTGTATCTGTTTTTGTTTTAGAATATTTTCCTGAACAGTCTTGTCGTAACGAACCAGCCAGTCTCTTTCAATCCGGTTCTGTTTTTTAAACTCGATTACAAGATTTTCCGTTTTTCTTTCTATATAAATGTCGTCCCTCAAAAATAAATCGCCGTTTTCGCTCTTAAAAAGAATTCTGTATTTAACCCCATTTTTTAATTGCCAGTTTTTTTCGCAAGCAATGCTTTTTTCGTCAAATTCTTCGCCGTAAAACTCAGCCTTGCGCTGCATTTTTCTTAAAGTTCTTTCAAATTTTGACGCCGGCAAAAGATTTACACTCTGCTGAACTGGAGGTTTTTCGCCTTCGATTACAAAAATTGACGTTATTACAGAATTTGTGCCGTTTCTTAAAATCACATCGCTTGCCGCACTCAAAAAACACAGCCCAAAAACAGCAAACCAGCAAAAACAAAAAAATCTCTTCATTAAAACTCCAAAAACCGCAGTTTTTTATCTGGACGGCTTTTTGCTTCGCAAAAAACCATATATTAAATAATAACCGCGGTTTAAAAAATCATCAAATATAAACTTGCACGCAATCAACTCAATGCAATCAATCTATTTAAACAACCTTTCTTTTCTGTTATTCTAATAATCCAACTAAAAATGAACAGGAGTTTACAATGAACTTTGAAAATACACAGGTCTGGGGTTTTGAACACGCAATCCGCGGAATGAGAAATCCAAAAAACAGCTGGGCAAAATCTGACAGCACTTTTAACGGTATTCAGGCAAATATCGGTTCCGCCGACTTAAAACTTATGCAGACACTCATAAAAAGCGGCTCAGAACATCGAAAATTTTTGCGCCAGATTTTTGTTTCTGTAGATATTACCGCACCAATGTACTGGTGGAGCGAATTTGACACTTACAAAGTTTCGACAGTTGCAAATTCAACAAGCAAAATGCATAAACTCGCTTCAACGCCAATCACTTTTGACTGTTTTGAACACGACGATTTTATAAACACCGATTGCAATTCAACCTTCAAAGATGCACAAACTGCCTGGCAATCTTTAATTGAAGTTCTCGAATCACTCAGAAATAAATTCAACGAAACAAAAGAAAAAAAATACTGGAAAGAACTAATTCGCCTTCTTCCGGAAAGCTGGCTTCAAAAACGCACAGTAACAATGAATTACGAAAATCTTCTCGGAATGTGCTCGAACGGACAAAGACGGCACCACAAACTAAACGAATGGTCGGGCGAAGACAATCCATCTCTTAAAAATTTCATTTCCTGGGCAAAAACACTTCCATACGCACAGGAACTGCTCTTCCAAAAAACAAGAATGGAAGAACTTGCCGAAGAAAATGTAGAATTAAAATCGGCCTTAAAAAAACTTGAAGCCAATTCTTAACAAAAAAACCGGTTTGAAAAACTTCAAACCGGTTTTTTGCTTTAATTTATTACTCCAGTCACTGCAAGAACAGAAATACTTGTCGAAACTGCCGACAAAATCGTTGTTATTACAGGAGCGTATTGATTAAAATAATACAGTCCGCTGTTTGCTTTTGCGTCAATTGTCATTTCCGGCAAAATAAATTCAGTCTTTTTATGTTTTTTTCCGTTAATGTCGATTATTGTTACTGCATCCATTTTATTCTTTTCTTTAATAAATCCACCAGCAAGCCCAACGTAGTAATCCCAGGTTCTGTCAGGAATATACGGATACCGTCCAGGAGAATAAACTGCGCCGGAAACCGTCACAAAGAACTGCTTAAAAGGCACAATAAGACGATCGTTGTATTTAATTTCAATCTTACTGTAATAAGTTGCATCGTAAAGCATTTTTGAAAGGTCAACAGGAATGGTTTCTGATCCCCGCAAAATATAAGCGTTTTCCAAATCCGAAACAGCTGTAAACATGTCTTTATTGTTTCTTACAAAAAATGCGTAATCTTCGCCATTGTTAAATCTCATGGCAATTTTTGTAGAAGCGACAAGATTAGTATTAGTATTAGTATTAGTATTAGTATTAGTATTAGTATTAGTATTAGTATTAGTGACTGCGCCTTCGACAAAAACTACAGGCTTTAAATCTTCAAAAGTGGAAATTGTAATTTCATCATAGCAAATAAGTTTAAAATCGTCCACATAAGACTGTTCGTTCAAATACAATTTTTCACCAGAATCATGATTTCCTGTAACAGAACGATAAAGTTCAATTCTTGAAAGGTCGGCCAAAGATTCAAAACCATTGCCATAATAATCGATAAGTTTTTTTAAGTTTTCTCCATCAAGAAGTTCATAAACTCCAGGACGTTCAACAGCTCCATTCAAGGCAACACGGCGAGAAATTCTGTTTACGACAATTTTGTCGCCAGGACGCAAATAAGGATCCTGCGACAAATCACCTTTTCTGTCAGCGAGAAATAAATCATAAGTTTTTTCTTCGCCACTTTCCGAAACAATTTTTATATTTCTTGAAGACGAATAATCCGTAAAACTTTCTTTTATAAAAGTAGAAAGTCTTGTCAAAGCCCAGGCATTTTTTTGAACAGTCTTAACAACTTCACCCGTAATTGTCACACGAAAAGTTGCCGGAGAAGTAAGAACAAACTGAACTCCTCCCATCGGATAGTTTTTCTGAACAATTCCAGTAACCATGTTTTTTAACTGAAGATATGTAAGATTTTTGCAGTCAATTACACCAAGGTTAGCAATGCGGATTTTGTAGGTCGAGTCCACAGGAATCGAATAAGAAACTGGAGTTGCTCCAGCAGCAAAAGCCAGGGTATAAACGTCACCGGCAGTTACAGGATACGAACTTTCCGACATTGCAAGCTGTGCGTCTGGAGTGTCATTTGCCTGCTGTCCAATTCTCGACTTTGAAACAACAGAAGACATTACCTCATTTTCCATTTCAGTCTTTTGCTGAGTTACAGTTTTTGTAGCACTATATGTCGTTTGATTTTGAGATTTTAGCATTTTCTGCAAAGTAGCAGCGTCTTGTGCAAAAGCAAAACCAGAAGCAAAAAATAAAACTAAGATACTAACTTTTGTAAAATTTCGTAAAATTTTCATATTTAAACACTCTCTTTTTTTGTCTTTAAATTAAGTTTTTTCTGAGCTTCAGGATCGTTTTTTATGTTCTGCCAGGCATTCAATGCAAAAGCCATAAAAACCGAAATAAAAAATGCTGCAAAAGTAATGATTATGCAAAGTTTTCCGCGGCTAGGCTTGCTCTTCATATCCGGAATTTCCGGACGCTCAAGAATCTGAAAAACAGGCTGTTCACTTTGCATTTTCACTTTCAAAAGTTCATACTGGGTTTTTAACTGTTCATAAACTTTCTGCTGCGCGCTTAATTCCATTTGAATTCTTGCAGTTTCGATTGAAACATTCGGGCCGCCCCAAATAGAAACGCCCTTATTTACAGACGCACCCAAATTCTGAGCTTCTTTTTCGAGCTTTAAGATTTCTTTGTACGTTGCGTCAATATTTGCCTCAAGATTCTTTTTTTCAATCCGGTTAGAATCAAGTCCCAGTTCATCAAAGCGGTTTTGCATCCAGTCAACGGCAAAATTTACAACATCCCTTGCAAAAACAGGATCAGTGTCCGTAAAACTTATTGTAAAAACGCTGCTTTCATCGTCATACGTAGAAACAAGAGTCTTTTTTAAAGCCTTTCTTGTGCTTGTAACCGGGAATTTTTCAATCTTATAACGTTCAGTCAAATTGAATTTTTTATTAACTGCGTCCAAATATTCATTTGAAGTGCTTAAATAATTTGCAAGCGAACTGCGAGAAGAACCTCCGCCACCAACACTAACTCCTGCAAGACTTGCAAGCGAAGAAAGAGAGCCAGACAAACCGCTTGAACCAGAATCTTCTTTTATAAGCATGTGAGCCTGAGGCGTAAATTGATTTGGAAGAGGAGATTTTTCTGGCGGTAATTTTAAAGAAATTATAGAAAAAACTACCGCTCCAATAATTGCAAGTCCTGTAACTGCAATAATCATAAATTTATAATGAAGAAGAACTGCAATTAAATCCAAAAGCGAAATTTCATCGTCATTCTGCTCCGTATTCTGTAAAGCAGATTCTATATTTTGTGAATTTTCCATTTTGACAGTATAAAAAAATAAATACCTTAATTCAATACACTGTTGCAATATGAATAATCATACTTTCGATCGGTTGTTTTATTGCAGAAGGAATTTTCTCAAGGCTGTCAATTATTTTCCGGTTTCTTCTATAAAACTCAATATACTGATTTTCTGTTTTATGCAAAGAAGAACTCTTATTCTGATCCGTTTGAGTTTTTTCTTCCTTTGAAAGGCCCTCTGCTGCCGGACGAATTTCTAAATCTTTTTCGTTAATCAGATATTCGAGAGGAACCTCCAGAACTTTTGCAATTTTTAGCGCTGTATCTACTCTTGGCATACTTTCACGTTCAATACCAAGACCAATGCCCTGATAAGCAATATTTGCGCGAAAAGCTAATTCTTTACGGGAAATTCCCTTGTATTCAATTTCCCTTTCAACGTTTTGCCAAAAACTCATTGTCGCATTTTACTACTTTAGTAGTTTTTTGGAGTTGAATTTCTACAAATGATATATTAAACTACTATAGTAGTTTTTTTTCGGGGGGGGTATAGAACAACCTTGCATTTTTTTAAAACATCTATTGCGGCTTCTTTTTTTCTTACTTTTGTTCCTTGCCTTGTTTGTTCGCAGGCACAAATTGCAAATTCAGCCGGAGCTTCAGAATCGGTAAAAGAAGAAAAATCTCTTTTTCAGGCAAATGCACAACTTGCCATGTCGAGCGCAGATTATCAGGTTACGGCAGGCGACACTTATGCTCTTTCCTTTTACTCAAACGGAACATCAGTTTCCTACACAATTACAGTAGATTCATCATATAAAATCCGAATTGCAAATTTGGGTTCTCTAAATTGCAAAGGACTTTCTTTTTTGCAGCTTAAGCAAAACATCGAAAATCTCGTAATGAAAAACTATCCGCTCAGTGTAGTAACCTTTGTTATGCTCCAGCCAGGAATTTTTAAAGTCGTAATAAAAGGCGAAGTTTCCGCCGTCCACGAAGAAAATGCCTGGGCTTTAACCAGACTTTCCGCAATTGTCGCCAAAGCAGGACTTACAGAACAATCTTCAACCAGAAACATAAAAATAACAAACCAGAATGGCAAGTCAAAAATCTGTGATTTATTTAAAGCAAGACGCAACGGCGATTTTTCGCAGGATCCATATTTGCGTCCAGGCGACACAATCGAATTTTTCAGGCGCAACCGCAAAGTTTCAATCTCCGGCTCAGTAGAACGCGAAGGCACCTATGAGCTTTTGGCAGACGAAAATCTTAGCGATTTAATCAGTTCCTATGCTCACGGCACAACCAAAACCGCAAATCTCACAAAAATCCGCCTTATCCGCATAAGCGAAAAAGACGAAAAAATCCAGAAAATCATATACCTTACAAAATCCGACATAGATAAAAATTATATTCTCAACGACAAAGACTCTGTCTATATTTATGATTGGCACGAAGAACAACCGTTTATCGAGTTAAAGGGAATTATCAAAAATCCGCAAACCGGCGCAACCACAAATGACGCTTACAATGCCGCTTCTTACAATATATATAGAACAAAAATTCAATTTTTTGCCGACGAAAACTATTCTTCGTTAATTTACCGAATTCGAAATTTATTTACTGTTTTTTCAGATTTAAAAAATGCATACGTCCAGCGCGAAGACCAGAAAATCGCAATCGAAGCGCAAAAAATACTGGACGACCCTCAGTTTATAAGTCCATATTTAGTTCAAAAAGGCGACGAACTGGTTATTCCGTACAAGAAGATGTTTGACGGCAATTCCTCAGGTCTTGATTTTTAGAATTTACTCTTTCTCTTTAAGTTTTGCCTCAAAACTTAAAATTCTTTCAGAATTTTTGCAGAATTTTCATTTATAATTTTAGCAATTTTTTCTATTCTAAGCCCAAGAACTTCTGCAATATCTTTGTAAATTCTCTTTATTAAAAAAATTGAACTGTCAGTTCCGCCAAGCCACTTTTCAGAATCAGGATTGTCGGTTTCTGCCAAAATCAAATTCAGCGGAGTTTGCTCCAAAAGTTTTTGAATATGCTTTGAGCGTATAGTTTCGCAACCAAAAGTCTGCATATAATTTCGACCGACAAATTCCTTATAAATTTCTTCCGGCCCGTCATACCAATGAATAATCGGCTTTGCAAAAGGATATTCTTCCAAAATTCTACAGATTTTTTCTTCGGCGTCCTTTGTATGAATCACGCAATGTTTTTTTTCCTGATTGCAGTGTTCAAGAAAAAATCTCAAAACTTCTTCCTGTGCCACAGGCGACGCTTCTTTATACCAGCAAAAATCCATTCCGATCTCGCCAATAATATGAGATTCTTTTAAAAATTTCTCGTATTCACAAAGCTTTTCTTTTTCTAAAAGCACTTTTTCCGGATGAATTCCCAAGGTTGCAATTATATCTGCCTCAAACCCCAAGGCTTTAGCGTTTTGAGCAATCCAGCAATTTTTTTTATAAGAATCAAGATTTACAGAAGCCGCAACAATTGTTCCGCAAAAAGAAGAAAGCTGTTCAAAAAGTTCATTTTGGTTTTTGTATAAATCCAGGTGCGTATGAAAATCAACAAACTGCATAAAATCAATTAAAATAGCATTTTTGTAAAGTTTTTTTCAAGGTGATACAATTTTGCGCGAGTTTTGCGCGGAAATTTTTTCTATAAAAAAGGCCGGCAGTTTTTAAAACCACCAGCCTCGTTTTAACCTTATTTACCGGTTATTTTATTGTTTTTTTATTTTAAAGGAGCTGGATACTGAACATCGGCAGCAGCTTCTTCAAATGGCCATACAGTTGCCCATTCTCCGTTCTGAATCTGGGCAATAGCAACTGTTGCAGGAATGTTATTGTGATGATGTTTTACACCGTCAATAACTTCATCTCCAAACTGAATTTCATTGTATGGAAGAATAATTTTTGGACCATTCGGGAACTGTCCTACAATGTGCATTTTTGCGAGAGCATCGCGAACTTTTGTTCCGTCGGTTGAACCAGCCTGTTCAAATGCAGTTTTCAAAATCCAGATTGCAGTAAATGATTCGGCAGAGTGTCCGTTCATATCTACGCCATATTTTGCCTTGAATTTATCATTGATTTCTTTTCCTTTAGGGAAGTCAGCAGAAAATTCAACTACAGAAGCAATTCCGTTTGAAATTCCAGGAGTTGCAGGAATAAATGAAGGGTCAGCAAATCCGTTTGCTTTTGCAACAATTACAGGTGGATGAGCGTTCTGTTCTGTAAGTGTTTTTGTAAAGAGGATTGCGTCTGCAATGTAAGATTCACAAAGAACTGCGTCTGGTTTAGCATTGCGGATTTTCAAAACTTCAGATGTCAAATCTGTTGTTCCGCTTGAATACTGAACTTCTGCTACAATGTTAAATCCGTATTTTGGAGCGAGAATTCTTGAACAACGGATAAGTTCCTGTCCAATATTTGAGTTATCTGCAAAAATTGCAATGTTCTTCATAGGAACACCTTTTTTGTCTTCCAAATCTTTAAGGTAAAGATACTGGTCTTCTACATAGTCTGTGTTTGTAGGACACATACGGAAGAAATATTCGAGTCCCTGGCTAGAAAGGTTGTCTACTGTCGAAATTGCAGTAAGTTCTGGAATTTTATACTGTTCGCAAACCTGAGCCGCAATTGCTGTAATTGTTGACTGGTGGCAACCGAGAATTGCATTAACTTTATCCTGAGTTACAAGGCGTTCAGCAACAGAACGACCAACTTTTGGGTCACCCTGAGTATCGCCGCGAACGATTTCGATTTTGCGTCCATTTACACCGCCCTGAGCGTTAATCATATCAACAGCAAAATCAACACCGCGCATAATATTGTTTCCAATTGCCGCCTTATCTCCAGAAAGTGCGTACATTGCGCCAATTTTAATTGTCTGCGCTTCAGCGGATTTTTTTTCACAACCAACTGTAAACACAGCCGCCGCAACAAGAGCAGCTCCTGTCAAAACTTTTGTAATTTTCTTCATAAATGAGTCCTCCTTATTCAACTCGTTTACAATATTCTTATATTAAAGGTTTTTAACCTTAAATGCCAAGATATGCTTTTTTTACATGCTCATTTTTTTCGAGTTCTTCCGCCGTCTGTTCCAAAACGACATGACCGTTTTCGATTACATAACCGTAATCAGAAACAGCAAGCGCTTTTGTAATATCCTGCTCAACAAGCAAAATACCGATATTTTTTTCTCTGGCAAGATGAACTGCAATTTCCAGAATATCATCAACAATATTCGGAGCAAGACCAAGCGACGGCTCGTCCAAAATCAAAAGCTTTGGAAGACCGGCCAACGCGCGCGCAACTGCAACCATCTGCTGTTCACCACCAGAAAGAGTTCCTGTAATCTGCTTGCGGCGTTCCTTTAATTTTGGAAACGCTTCATAAACAAATTCCTCAGTTTCGGCAAATTTTGCCTTTGCTTCTTTGCTGTATGCGCCCATTTCCAGATTTTCGTAAACCGTCATTCCAGTAAAAAGCTGTCTTCCTTCTGGAACCTGAATAATTCCCTGATCCAGAATAAAACGGCTCGAACGGTCTGCAAGCTCTTCTCCGTTAAAAATAACAGAACCGCTGCTTGCCTTTACCATTCCGGTAATTGTGCGGACAGTCGTTGTCTTTCCAGCACCATTTGAACCAAGAACAGCAACTACCTGACCGTCCTTTACTTCAAGAGAAATGTTCCACAAAACCTGAACTTTACCATATCCGGCACAAAGATTATTAACTTTAAGCATAAACTATTTTCCCTTTTTTCCAAGATAAACTTCAATTACATACGGATCATTCATTACCTGCAAAGGCGTACCTTCGGCAATTTTTTCTCCATGGTGCAAAACAATAACTTTTTCGCAAAGATTTACGACAGCTTTCATAATATGCTCGATTAAAAACACAGTTATTCCGCTTTCGTTAATTTTGTGAATCAGCTCAATTGCCTGATCAGTTTCGGCTGGGTTCAAACCGGCCATAACCTCGTCCAAAAAAAGCATTTCCGGTCTTGTCGCCAGGGCACGCGCCATTTCCAGGCGTTTTTGGTCTGGAGTTCCCATTTCTCCGGCGATTGCATTGCGTTTAGAATAAAGACCTGTAAATTCCAAGACTTCTTCCGCAATATCTTTAGCTTCCGACAAATTTTTGGCCTTGTTTTTTCCAAAAAAAGCGCTCGGCACAATGTTGTCCAAAACAGAAAGCGTCGAAAGCGGCTTCATAATCTGGAAAGTTCTTGCAATTCCCATATCAGTATATTTAAAAGGTTTGCAATCGGTAATATCCTGCCCTTTATAAAAAATATGTCCTTCTGACGGTGGATAGTATCCGCAAATCATATTAAAAGTTGTTGATTTTCCGGCGCCGTTCGGGCCAATCATTCCAGTAATTTTGCCTTTTTCGATTTCGAGGGAAAGATCATTTACTGCACGAAGACCACGGAAGTTTTTTGAAATATGTTCTACCTTAATAATTGGTGTATCGCTCATTTGCTACTCCTTCTTAGATTAGAAGTGATAAAACGCACAAACGCACTTTTATCACACTTCCTCCCCTGCTTTTTTTCCAAAAATCTTAACATCTATCCATTCTTTTATTCTGCTCTTTGAATACCAGCCCAAAATTCCAACTGGTCTAAAGCGAATAATACAAAGCAAGGTAATTGCATAAAGAATAAGGTTGATTCCCGGCAAAATACCGCCAAATTTATTTCTGAGCCATTCACTCAACGTAAGAAGAATAATTCCACCAACAAGCGGACCTTCAACAAAAGCAGCGCCGCCGATTACAGCAGGAAGAATAAATTCTGTAGAGAAAGACTGAAGCATAAGGTCGCAGTCAATATAACGGTTATAATTTGCATAAAAACAGCCAACCATTGCGGCAATCATAGCGGAAATTACAAGCGCAATAACCTTATATTTCATTGGATTTATACCGATTGCATTTGCAACATCTTCATCTTCGCGAATAGTTTTTAAGGCAAAACCAAGCTTGCTTCTGTTGATTTTTTTCATAATCAGATAAACGCCAATCACCATAAGCAAAGCAATGTAATAATAAGGCGTTTTTGAATGAAACCTAAACTGTGCAAAAGAAGACTCGCCGTACGGAAGCGGAATACCCATTGCTTTTCCGGCAAACTCCCAGTTAAGCATAAACTGTCGGATTGTTTCGCCAAACGCAATCGAAACCAAAGTAAAATACGGACCGCGGAGCAAAAAGCACGGATAAAAAACAATACCAGCAATTAAACCGACAAAAATCATTGCAATAGGAATTGCAACCCACGGATTCATACCGCTTTTTGTCATAAACAGACAGGCAACATAAGCGCCAAGCCCCATATACGCGGCGTGTCCAAGAGAATTTTGACCAGTCATACCGCCGAGCAAATTCCACGCCAGCGACATTGTTGTAGTATAGAAGATAACTATAAAAACATTTACAAGATACGGATTACCAGCAAAGACAATCGGCAGCAAAATCAAAACCAGCATAAAAACACCAAGCAAAGCCGCCCGTCTTTTTTTATAAGTAGTCGTTAAATCAAACATATTATCTGTCCCCCAAAAAATCAAAATTAAACCAGCAAAAAACTATCGTCGTCTTAAAAGAATAATCTGGCGAACAACAAGAATAATTATGAACGCAACAAACACGGTCAAATCGCGGTAAGTCGGTCCAATAATAAGACTGCTCATTGTTTCCATAAGCCCAAGACAGATACCGGCAATGCACGCGCCTTGAATCGAACCAAAACCGCCGACAACAACAACAATCAACGCCTTAAAACTAAACTGGCCGCCAACCGTCGGATTTATTATATAGAACAAAGTAAGCAAGTCTCCGGCAATTCCGGCAAGCGCGCAGCCAAGACCGTAAGTAAAAATGTAGATTTTTTTAACAGGAATACCAACAACTTCCGCGCCAACCGAGTTCTGCGAAACAGCGCGAATCATTTTTCCCATTGTCGAATGTTTAAGGAAAACAAAAAGACCGACAGTAATTACAATCAGCGCGCACAAGCTTACAAGCTTAGGAAGAAGAATCGAAACCGGTCCAAGATGAATTGTAATTCCCGAATAAGGAGTAACAATAGTCCGGTTAAGCGAAGAAAAAATTACAAGAGCAACATTCTGGTACAAAAGACCAAGACCAACCGTCAAAAACAGCAAGTTTGTAAAACTATGCGTGCCGAGCGACGGCGTAATAAGAAAGTGCTGAACCAAAGCGCCAATGCCAAAAGTACAAAGGGCAACAAGCGGAAGCGCAGCATACGGATCAATACCAAGCTGCGAAAAAACAAAGGTCAGATACATACCGACCATCAGCATTTCACCATGACAGAAGTTGATGATTTTCATAACACCAAAAATAACGTTCTGCCCCATACCCATCAGTGAATAAAACCCACCTATCAGAATTCCATTTACTAAAGCCTGAAGAAAAATACTCATAAGATGAACCTCGCGTTACTTTTAAAAGCCTAACATTCATCTTGCCAAAGTCAAACTAAAAAACAGTTATAAAACCTGCCGTTATAAAAACGTTTGTTATAAGATTTTAAGGAGCACAAAAAGCCCACAAACCGGCCAACCGCCACTTGCTAGCGCGCGGTGCTGACGCACAGCCTGCGGCTTGGCTAATGTCCGGGCTAAAACTTACCGCAAAACCTAAGTTTTAGCCAAAAAAAACAAATAAAAAACCCGGCAAAAAGCAAGTTTCCAAAAACGGAACTTTTGCCTTTTGCCGGGCTAATTTAACTAAAAGTTAATGCAGGATTAGATCTATTTTGTTGTCGCTTTAATTGAGAAACTAGAGATACCGCAATTTACCTTTTTAAGCTGTGTAGCCTTTGTCGTAACCCAACTGAATTTAAATGTATACACACCTGCATCAAGTTCAACAGGATCTGCTGTCACATCATTCGCTGATTTTGAGCCAGCTTCTGCCTGTTTGCTTGCTTTTAAAATTCCATTAGAATCCAAAATTTCAATTTTTCCAGCAAGAGCTGAACTCTGTGTGTTAAATGCTTTAACAGCAGCTTCTACATCAGATTTTGCAGAAAGTGTAAAGTTATATGTTACATACGCCATGACAGCATTTTCAGCAAAGTCAACTTTCGTAGTTCCATCTTGAAGGCTTGATACAAACAACATACCTGCTGAAGTTGTTCCACTTGCAACACCATCATCTCCCTTATAAGTTTGAGAACCATATTTTGGGTAGCCCGCATCAAGTGTGTATCCTTCTGCAACACCAGCAGCTGCAATTATATCCTGCACGCTTGAGAACACACCTTCATCTCCTGTGGCAGCTGGCGCATTTTCTGCTGAAGAACCATCATATGCGATTGTTGCAGTTTTTGGAGTTGTAGTCTCGCCACCGCCAGTTGCAGCAGCTTTTACTGTTACATCAACTGCAGCTGTTTTTTCTCCGGCTTTTGCTGTAATTGTGGCAGTTCCTGCCGCTACGCCTGTAACTTTACCTGTTGTTGAATCAACTGTTGCTACAGACTCGTTGCTTGATGTCCATGTAACAGTCTTGTTTGTTGCATCAGCTGGTGAAACTTCTGCTGTAAGAGTTATTGTTTCTCCTGCTGTTACTTCTGTTACTGTCGATGTGATTTTTACTTCTGTAACATCAACGTCAGAGCCAGTAACTGTGATAACTAAAGTTGCCTTCGCTGGAGCTTTGTCAATTCTTGTGTAAGTTACTAAAACTTCTTTGCCTTCATCTCTTTCTATTGTTGTGAATGATTTTTTGTCAGCGGCAAGTGTTGCTTCGAATGTTTCTGTCTGCTCTTTACCGTCCTCATCTGTGTATTTGCTTGTGACTGTGATTTTAGAGCCGTCAACAACATATGTGAATGACTGTTTTTCAGAAGAATAAGAAATATCCACAGAATTTGTCTTTGTAAAGTCCAGTGTACTGTAATCAAGATTTTCAATATCAGCCCCATATACAGAACCTTTTGAACTGTCTTCGATATGGACATACATACCATTTTTTAAAGTGAGGCTGACATTTTCTACTACGTCTGTCGAAACATCCTCCGTAGCCCAGTAAGTGTTTTCCAGACCGTTTCCGCTCTCATCATCGTCGTCGTTTTTACAACCAATAAAATTTGTCATTGCGAGCAGCGCAGCAAGTGCCGCAGCAATTCTCAACATTTTTTTCATATTTTCTCCTCCAAAAAAAAACATTTTGTTAGTAACTATAATAACATCGTTTTATTTTAAAATGGGGGGGGGTATTTGCACGATACTGACTTTTTAAAACAAAATTCTGCAAAAAAATGTAATAAAATAACCATATTTTAAAGATTTTTAACAAAATCCTGCTCCGTCCTGGAGCCATGCAAAGCAGTGGCAAAGCCACCGAGGGTTACTGAGTGGCGCAAGGACGCTTGAGCGCAATCTCAGCCCAAAATTTTATTTGCCTGTTTAACAGTTTTTTAATATTCTTTTAAATATGTCATAAGAGGCTCTAAATGTTTAAAACCCTTAAATTAAAGCAGTTCTTGCGTTCTAGTATTATCCGTCTTGCCGCAACTTTTTTGTCTTTTGGCGTGCAGTTTTTCTGGCTGTGGATTGTGAGCCGCTGGCTTAAATCGTATTCTGTCTGGATTAGCCTTGCTTCGGATTTTTTGGTTGCAGCCCTTGTTATTCACGTTTACAACAAACAGAATTACAGCGTTTCCCTTAAAGTTCCGTGGCTTATTTTGATTTTGGTTTTGCCGATTGTTGGAATTACGCTTTATTTTTTGAGCGAAAATAATCATCAGTCCAAAAGAGTTAAAAATAATACGTCAAAAATTAAGGCGGAAAGTGTCCGGCACATTAAAAGCGATTCGGAAGTTCTTAAAACGCTCGAAAATTTGAACAAGCGGGTTGCAAATCAGTTTAAATATTTGTCTCTTGTTGAAAAATTTCCGGCTTTTTTTAACACGGGCGCTAAATTTTATGGAAACACGGTCGAGTGTCTTGACTGCCAGCTTAAAGATCTGGCGACAGCACAGAAATTTATTTTTCTTGAGTATCATGCAATCGAAGAGGCAAAAGCGTTTGACAGAATGCTGCCGGTTTTAAAAGAAAGGCTTGCGGCAGGAGTTGAAATCCGCATTTTGTACGACGATGTTGGAAGTATTGGCTACATAAACAAAAAATTTATTAAACGAATGAACGAGATTGGCATTGAGTGCAGGGACTTTAATCCGCTTTCGCCTCTTTTCTCGCTTTTTATGAACAACCGCGACCACCGGAAAATTATGGTTATTGACGGAAAAATCGGTTTTACAGGCGGTTACAACCTTGCCGATGAGTATTTTAATTATTCGCATCCGTACGGACAATGGAAAGACAGCGGTTTGAGGATTGAAGGAAAAGCCGTAAACACTTTTACAGAACTTTTTTTGGAAATGTGGAACAGCCAGGAAAAAGGCAGTCTTGAAGATGTTTCAAAATATTTTATAGAAGAAACGGACGACGGGCCGGACAAAAACGGCGAATTTGCACTTAATAATGGAAATGGCGCAAAAAACAGCGGAAACAGTCAGGACGATTCAAAAAATTCTGCTCAAACCGAACCTTTGCCTGCAAAAACGGACGGTTTTATTCAACCTTATGCAGATATGCCTCTCGATTATTTGTACGTCGGCGAAAATGTTTATCTAAACCTTATAAAATGGGCAAAAGATTTTGTCTGGATTACAACGCCTTATTTGATTTTGGGCGACGAAATGAAGCGCGAACTTATTTTGGCGTCTTTGCGTGGCGTTGATATAAGAATTGTAACGCCTGGAGTTCCTGACAAAAAACTTGTTTACAAGATTACGCGTTCTTTTTACGGTGAACTTATCGACAGCGGAATAAAAATTTACGAATATACGCCGGGTTTTATTCACTCAAAGCAAATGATTGCCGACGGAAAACTTGCAACTGTCGGAACTGTGAATATGGATTTTAGAAGTTTTCATCACAATTTTGAAAACGGAGTTTTAATGTACAACACAAGCGCGATTTCCGACATTCAAAAAGACTTTGAATCGCTTTTTAAAATCTCAGCCGATGTTACGGAAAAATATCACAACAAAAAGCACCATTCGATGAGTTTTACGGACAGGATTTTGCGGCTTTTTAGCACCTTGCTTTAGTTTCTGTGCTAAAATGTGAATATGAAAAAAATTACGATTATTACAGGCGCAAGTTCCGGAATGGGAGCAGAATTTGCAGGCCAGCTTTTTAACGAATACGAATTTGCAAGCGACAAAAAAAATGCCGCCCAAAACCGCGAAATCTGGCTCATTGCACGCTCAAACGAAAAACTCTTGCAAACAGCGGAAAAAATTTTGAGCTCAAAAAGCCCTGATTCTCCTGCAAAAACAAAAATCAGGACTTTTTCACTCGATTTAACCGGAACTTCGGGCGTTTATAAATTTGACGGGCTTTTAAAATCCGAAGCCGCCAATGAAAGTTTTGAAGTTGAATGTCTTATAAACAATGCGGGTTTTGGAACTTATGGTCCTTTTGACGAGACTTCTTCCGAAAAAGAACTTGCTATGATTGAATTGAACTGCACTGCTCTGACAGGAATTTGCAGCTGCGTCCTTAAATATTTAAATTCCGGCTCGCAAATAATAAATGTTTCGTCGCTTGCCGCCTTTATGCCGCTTGGAAATTTTGCAGTCTATGCGGCCACAAAAGCATACGTTCTTTCTTTTACGGTGGCTCTGGCGGCAGAACTCGAACCAAAAGGAATAAAAGTTTGCGCTCTTTGTCCAGGCAGCGTAAGCACAAATTTTGCAAATGTGGCTTCCAACGGCAAGCGCAAGGAAGTTTTGCATGGAAGAGATCCTGTAAAAGTTGTGCGCCACTGTCTTAAAAAAGCAAAAAAAGGCAAAAAAATAATTTTGACCTTTCCAAAATGGAAATTTCTTTCGTTTGCAAGCCGCTTTGCAGGAAAATTTACTGTTGCTAAACTGACATATAAATTTGCAAAACGGCCGCATTAAAAAAATCGGCAAAAATTGCCTTTAGGACATTTGCAAAAATCTTACAGAATGTCGATTATTTCGCCGGAAAGAGCTTTATTCATGCTACGTACTGCGCAGAATTTTCCGCACATTGAGCAAGTGTCACTGTGATCCTGCTCAGGGGCGCGGCTGTCACGGATTGCTCTTGCGGTTTTTGGGTCTATTGCACATTCAAACTGCTTTTCCCAGTCGAGTTTTCGGCGCGCATCTGCCATTTTGTCGTCTATATCCCTTGCTCCAGGAATTCCCTTTGCAATGTCTGCTGCGTGCGCGGCAATTTTGCTTGCGATTATTCCCTGCTTTACGTCGTCAACATTCGGCAAAGCAAGATGTTCGGCAGGTGTAACATAACAAAGAAAACTTGCGCCGTTCATTGCAGCAATTGCGCCGCCGATTGCAGAAGTAATGTGATCGTAGCCCGGCGCAATGTCGGTAACAAGAGGTCCGAGAACATAAAACGGCGCTCCCATGCATATTGTCTGCTGAATTTTCATATTTGCGGCAATCTGATCCATTGGAACGTGTCCTGGTCCTTCTACCATTACCTGTACATTGTGCTCCCATGCCCGTTTTGTAAGCTCTCCGAGACGGACAAGCTCTTCTATTTGGCAGACGTCGGTTGCGTCGGCAAGGCAGCCCGGACGGCATGCATCGCCAAGGCTTACAGTTACATCGTACTTTTCGCAAATATCAAGAATTTCATCATAATATTCATAAAAAGGATTTTCGTTTCCTGTCATTGACATCCACGCAAAAACCAGCGAGCCTCCGCGACTTACAATATTCATCTTTCGTTTGTGAGTTCTTATCTGGTCAATCGTTTTTCTTGTAATTCCGCAGTGAAGAGTTACAAAATCAACGCCATCTTCTGCATGAAGCCTTACAACATCGATAAAATCTTTTGCGGTCAAAGTTGCCAGATCACGCTGATAGTGAATTACGCTGTCATAAACCGGAACTGTTCCAATCATTGCAGGACATTCCTGAGTAAGTTTTTGACGGAACGGCTGGGTATTTCCGTGGCTTGAAAGATCCATAATTGCTTCTGCGCCCATATCCACGGCTTTGAGAACTTTCTGCATTTCGACATTATAATCTTTGCAATCCCTGCTTACTCCGAGATTAACGTTTATTTTTGTGCGCAATGCGCTTCCAACGCCTTCCGGATTAAGGCATTTATGGTTTTTGTTGGCAGGAATTGCCACCTTTCCTTCCGCCACAAGCTGCATGAGCTTAGAAACTTCCATTTTTTCTTTTTTTGCTACGGTTTCAATCTCTTTTGTAACAATGCCTTTTCTGGCGGCATCCATTTGTGTCGTGTATTCCATTTATTTCCCCTTATTTTATATTCCAGTTGTGAGCCATTGGCCCGGAACCTTTTCCCAAATCAAGCATTGCGTTTAAAGCTCCGCTTATGTAAGCTTTTGCATTTTTTACGGCAGACACAATCGGCTCGCCTTTTGCAAGATTTGCGGCAATTGCGCTAGAAAGTGTACAACCTGTCCCGTGAGTGTTCGGATTGTTTATTCTTTTTCCAAAAAACCAGATTCCGTCCGCATTTTTCAGATTTGCGTCGTCAACTTTGCCCGATTCGCCCAAAAACAGAAAATCATTCGCATCGTTAACGCTGTGTCCGCCTTTTAAAAGAACCGCGCTTCCATATTGCTCAAAAATTTTCTTAGCGGCTCTTTCCATGTCTTTTTCAGACAAAATTTTAATTCCCGACAAAATTTCTGCTTCGGGAATATTTGGCGTAACCAGTGTTGCAAGCGGCAAAAGTTCAGTTTTTAAAGCCTCAAGGGCATCATCGCCCATAAGTTTTGCTCCGCTCGTTGCCACCATAACCGGATCAACAACCACATTTTTTAGTCCGTATTTTTTTACCGAAAAAGCGACAATTTTTATCAGAGCGGCGGACGAAACCATTCCCACTTTTACAGAATCCGGAAAAATATCCGTAACAACGGCATCTATCTGTTTTTGCAAGAATTCTGGTTCAACTTCCATAATTCCAAAAACGCCTGTCGTATTTTGTGCGGTCAAAGCAGTAATCGCGCTCATTGCGTAAACTTTATTGCAGGTAATCGTCTTAATATCCGCCTGAATTCCCGCTCCGCCACAAGAATCGCTGCCTGCAATCGTCAATGTTGTTTTAATGATTCCTCCTTACCAGACTCAGTAAGGAACGTAAACAGAATATAGATTAGAAGTCTAAGATTTCCTACGTTGGCATTATCCAAATCAGGTACGGTCAAAGCGAAGAAGCTTCCTCTCAGCCGGTTTGCGCCAGCTCCCAAATTCATTTTTCTCATTCTAAAAAAAAACGGCATAATTTTCAATTAAAAAAACATCAAAAAAATTCTCATGCAAAAACCCCTCAAATGCTATTGCTTTTTTTTGCGTTTATAAACTATCATTCAGTTAATTGCATGGGTACTGTTCCTTTTGGAACGGTTGAGAAATACCATTTGAACCTGTCAGTTAACACTGTAGGAGGGAGCAAGATTTTTTTAGAAAATTTGGCCCGCCATTGCGCGGGCTTTTTTTTTGGAGTTTTTATGAATTCAAGCGAAATCAAACAAAGAATCGAAAAAGCGGTAAATGACGCAAAAGCAAAAAAACCGCTTGCACCAAGCATTACAAACACAGTAACCGTAAACCTCGTTGCAAACGCCCAGCTTGCAGTCGGAGGAAGCGCCGCAATGGTTTATCTTCCGGACGAAGGCGAATGTGTAGCGCAAATTGGCGGCGCTGTTTACCTGAATATGGGAACCCTATTTCCAATTTACGAAGAAACAATTCCGCGGACAGCAAAAAAACTTAGCGAACTCAAAAAAAACTGGGTTTTAGATCCAGTTGGCCTGGGAATCGGCTCTCTAAGAACCAAACTTATCCTCGGCTTAAAAGATAATCCTCCGACAATCATCCGCGGAAACGCCAGCGAAATAATCGCCGTTGCAAAATTATGGAACGTTTCAGAATTTGAAAATTCAAACGGACCGGTCGGAGTTGACTCAGTGGATTCTGTCGAATCCGCAGAAAAAGCCGCCCGCGCACTCGCAAAATTTATTCACGGAGCCGTAGCCGTAAGCGGAAAAGAAGATTTAGTCACAGACGGAACAACAACTGTCTTTTCAAAAGGCGGTTCGGCCTACATGGAACAAATAACCGGAGCAGGCTGTTCTCTTGGCGGTGTATGCGCCGTTTATGCGGCAGTTTCCGATCCTTTTACGGCCGCCCTGACAGCAACACAAATCTACAACTTTGCAGGACAACAGGCAGAAAAAAAATGCCGCGGTTCAGGAAGTTTTCAGGTCTGCTTTTTGGACGAACTTAACAATGCGACCGCACAAGACGTTGCCGAAAATCCATTTACAATAAAAGAGGAATAAAAAATGAATACATTAGTTGCCGTAGCAATTGCGCCTTTTGGAGTCGGCGATGAACTTTCAAAAGAAGTTGCCGAAGTCGTAAAAGTAATCAGAGACTCAGGACTTCCAAACAAAACCTACTCAATGTTTACAGAAATCGAAGGAGAATGGGACAAAGTTATGAAAGTCGTAAAAAACGCAACTTTCGTACTCGCAGAAAAAGGAATCCGCACCGAAGTCATCATGAAAATGGACATCCGCCCAGGCTACAACAATATGATGACAGAAAAAATCGACCGCATGGAAAATCAAATGCAAAAATAAGCAAAAGGACAAAAAAAATGAAATTTGACATAAGCAAATATTTGATTTTGGGACGCGAAAACACAAAAAACAGAACAGTCGAAGAAGTAGTAAAATCCGCAGTCGAAGCAGGTTTTACCTTTATTCAAATCCGCTCCAAAGAAGAATCTGCGGTCGAAATGATAGAAGACTGTCTAAAAGTGTCCGCTCTCTTAAAAAAAATGGGCAAAAGCGAACAGGTTTCTCTCGTTGTAAACGACAGGCTTGACGTAATCCTCGCAGCCCGTGAACGCGGAGCAAAAATCGACGGAATCCATGTCGGCCAGACAGACATTCCAGTCGACATCTGCCGCAAATATCTTGGAAAAGACTCAATTATCGGCCTGAGCGCTCCAACCAAAGATTTAATTTCTTACGTAAAAAGCTACAACGTAAAAGACATTGATTATTTTGGCGCCGGTCCAGTTCACGAAACAGCCACAAAACCAGACTGCGGACGCGACGAAACAGGCAAGGTCATAACAAAACCGCTCGAAGAACTTGCAGAACTCGCAAAAATCAGCCCGGTTCCAGTTGTCGTTGGCGGCGGAGTCAAACTAAAAGACATAAAACCCTTAAAACAGTCGGGAATCGATGGATTTTTTGTAATCACGGCCATAACCGATGCGCAAAATCCATATACAGCGGCAAAAGAGCTGTGTGACGCCTGGAAAAACTAAAAAAGAGAGTTTATCTGGACGAAGTTTTGCAGTCTAACCTGCTTTGCGCAGTTCCGCTTTTCGCTTCATTGCAAAGAAAACCGTGCTTTTTAATCACAGTTTTCTTTGCAACGCTTGCGCG